>Ga0180437_10001398_pt1 | contig 41416 bp, 77 predicted proteins | sample SS_ome_4_FD_132410 | JGI IMG/M metagenome (GOLD analysis project Ga0180437, IMG submission 132410) | Hypersaline lake sediment archaeal communities from the Salton Sea, California, USA - SS_3_D_1 metaG | ecosystem: Environmental > Aquatic > Non-marine Saline and Alkaline > Hypersaline >...
ACACTAAAGGTTATTATTTAGTATGTCCTGAAAAGGGGGCATTTATAGCATACAAGAAATGCCAATATGATGTTATGGTTACACTTAAAGTGCCAGCATCGTCTAAGCGTAGTTCTGCTACTACAAAGAAATGTAGATGTAGTAAAGCTAAAGTAGTAGAAATATCTAACGGTGAGAAAGTTGCATATTCTACCCATGACCCTGATTTTAAATACGAACTAGGCAAGATGGTAGAAGTGAAAGACTTTGACAATGACCGATGGGTAGAATGTGGCTCAGGGATACACTTTTTTATGAACCGGGAATGTGCGGAGAAATATTAAACGATGAGGAGGTAGAAGATGTTTAATTTAATACTTGGAATCGTAGGTGTACTAATGGCGCTAGTGGGAATAATATTTCTTGTTATTGATTTGTATGTTAAATAAACAAAAAATAAGGATAGCAAAATGACAACTTGGCGTAAAAAAATTGAGAAATCATTAAAATTTAACAATGAAACATGGGATGATATTGTTGATATAGCTATATATGGAGGCTTAAATAATTTAGACAGAGACTTTGATGATGGCTTTGGGAGTGCAGAAGGAAACCCCATAACAATATAGACTAAAGAAAGAGTATACTTTCCTGTGACCTATGAAGGTGCAGAATGGTTAAGTTATATACATAGAAACCCTGTTCCAATAGCAACCAAACATTTTGGAGGAGAAGAACGAGATATTAGTAAAATTATCAATAATTTAAAGGGTGTACAATAAGAATTAACTTGACTTTATAAAAATAAGATATATTGTTGAGTAGACTTAATAAAATTAGGTCAATGAATAAGGAAAAAGTAAAAGATAAAGGAGAAAGCAATTGAATAATCAAAAAGAGCTTACCGAAGCACTCAATGGACTTTCTAGAGAAATAGTAGCTAAAGTATTAGATTTACTTGAAGTTGCTAATTGTAATCAGAAATTGTGTAATCTTGTAAGAGACACAATCTATGACTCTAAGAATAAGTTTGAATTAAGAATTTTAGGAGAAAGAAAAAAGGAAAATGACTACAAAAAAGACTCACAAAAGAATTCCCTATATTGATAAGATTGTAATTTATATTTGTGAAGAAATTATCTTGATATTAGAAAAGATAAGATCAAATAGAATACAAAAATCTTTAAATAAGGGAATAAAATGAACTGGCTAAATATAGAAATTAAAACTCTTACCTCAAGTGAATTTCTTGGTTCTGATCCTATAGAAAGAGCAACATGGCTTTGTTTACTTCGTTATTGTGCACAACAAGAAAATGGTGGAATAATTAAGGATTGCTTTTCTTGGAAAGATAGAAAATGGATGCAATTATCTGGAGTAATATGTGATGAAGTTAAAACAAAATCATCTTTATGGAAATGGAAAGAAAATGACTTAATTGTTTGGAATTATCCGATAGAAAAAGAGTTAGAAGTTATTGCAAATAGAGAAAACGGAAAGAAAGGTGGGAGGCCAAGAAAAAGCAAAACAAAACCATGTGGTTATGAACTAGAAAAACCAAGTGGTTCAAAATCGGTGAAACGGAAAGGAAAGGAAAGGAAAGGAAAGGAAGAGGAAAAAGAAAAAAATAAAAAAGAAAGTTTTGATTTTTGTTGGTCTCTTTTTGGCAGTTATGGAAATAAACAAAAAGCTTCAAGATATTGGATGAGATTATCAGAAAAGGATCAGAAAAACATTAAAAGCAGAATTCCAATTTATTTGCAATATTTGAAAGATACTGGCGTATCAAAGAAAATGTTTGATGGATGGATAAATCCAGAAAATAGGATATGGGAAACAACCTATGAAAACTTATCAGTAAAAAAACAAAATCATAATGCTGATATGTCTTTTATGCTTGCAGCGGACGAGGAGTTGTAAAATGAGATTAACAGAATTAAAAAAACTTATCGGCAACCAAGCACAGCAAATAATAGTTTCTGATTTATCGTTAAAGCAAAAAGGTAGCTTGTACTCATGTCCTATAACAAAACATCACAAAGACACCATATCTACCAAGTGGTATTCCGACTCCTGTAAGTTCTATTGTCACGACTGCAAAAAAACATACGATATTATTGATCATTCAAATAATGAATCTAATCGAATGGAATATCTATGTAAGCTTGCAAATATTGATTATACGCCTAAAGAATTTAAAGCACTTAAACCAATTACAACAAAAACAAGCACCGAGGGTTATAATTATTTACAGGAAAGAGGAATATCAAAAAGAACTATAAAAGATTACAAAGTTAGGGCTGACAAAGAAACGCTTTATTTTCACTATGCAACACCTGATAAAAAGCTGGTAAAGATTAAAAAGCGTTTAATAGCAGAGAAGAAATTTTTTGCTGAAGCTGGAGGAGAAGAAATATTATACGGACTCCATTTATTTAAAAACCAAAAAGGTTTAATTCTTTGCGAAGGTGAAATTGATTGTTTAACAATTTATGAAATTATTTGCCAGATGGGAAAAGAAAAAGAATTCTTATGTAGTAGCGTTCCCAATGGTGCAGGTTCACTTAATGAATCTTGTATAAATAATTGTAGCGAATATTTAGATCAATTTGAGTTCATAACTATTATACCCGATAATGATGAAGCTGGTAAAATATTAGAATACAATGCACTAAAATATTTAGGACAATATAAGCTTGATTCAATTAGATTACCCAGAGGTATAAAAGATGTTAATGAGTTGTACCAAAGTCCAGATCATAACCCATGTGATATATTTAAGCTCTCCAAAAAGCTTATACCTCGTTTAAGCGGTGTTTATAGTTCTTCTAAAGTATCTGTTACAAAATTAAAGGATGGGGTTAGAACTGGGTTTATCACGCATGATTATAATGATAATGGGTTAAAACAAGGTAAACTAACAGTAATAACAGGTAAAAGAGGGGACGGGAAAACAACCTATTGCAGACAAATTATTATTAGTTGTGCTAAGCAAGGTGTTAAGTCATTTATGTTTTGTGGTGAAACTAAAACATCAAATGAAAAGAGCAAGCTAGCAAGATTATGTGCAGAAAAGGGAGAAATAGTTAAGAATACAGGTATAGCAGGTAATTATATTTACACCCCTTCATTGCAAGCAGAGGAAAGATATAATAAATATTACTCAAATCATATCTTTATGGCTGATATTGATACAATTAAACGAAATGGAAAGCTATTTAAAAATCTTTTAATAGAAATGCGCAAAATGGCTCTTCATTATGGTGTAGAGGTCTTTGAGTTAGATAATTTAATGGTAATGTGTGAGCAGCAGGGTTCATATTTATTCAGTGAACAAAAAAACATAATAATTAGTTTAGGGGCATTTGCTGAAGAAATGAATGTACATGTAATAATAGTGGCACACCCGAAAAAAGGGAAAGGTGAAGAGCTTGTTTCTGGGGCTGCTGAAATAGAAAACTATGCTGACACAATAATTAGGTATCTAAGATTAGATGATGAACAAAAGGCTCAGCTAGCTAAAAAAATGCCATCTCATAAGCTTGATTTATTAGAAAGAGCATCAGCTAGAACTAAAGTGGAAAAAATAAGAGATGATGGAAATAAAAAGATAGGATGGTTCGAGTGGGATGCAGTTAAGGGTGCTGTTTATGATATTTCAGATCTTGACGCATCAAAATGGTATGAAGAGCAAGGATATTGGACAAAAAGTTTACTTAGGAGGTAAAAGGTGATTTACTTTGTTATTGTTGTAGCTGGGCTATTTGCTGTTGGGCTATATAGAAATTCTTTAATTAATTATTATGTGAGGTGAACATGCAATACAAAAAGTTAATTGTAAATATTATGGTGGCAATATTATTAATAAATCAAGCGCATAGGCTTGCATTCTATTTTGCACCGCTTGTAATTCTTAAATGTAACAATGCGATTCATATGTTTAATATTTATTATTGGATGTCAGCAGTATTCACAGGAGTAATTATAGCTTTAACAAAAATTCTATGGATAGAATAGGAGGTAAAACATGAAATACATATTAGCTTTTGAGCATCCTTATTATCCAGAGATTGAAATTTATGAAGACCGCCAAGAGGTTAAAAAAAGAGCTAAGGAAATATTAAAAAATGAACATGTTGAAGACGGAGAACATAAATAAAAGATATGCATAGGCGAACTTAAAGACGTAATGGAATTAAAAACTTGGCACTAAGGAGGTGAAGGATGAAAGTATTAAAAACAACGTTAAAAGAACTGGCTGAACCTATTATCAAAGAACTTGGAACTATTAAGTATGATGATTATGTAGTTGCATATTCTGGACCAAATGCAGAAGATTATTTAATATTGTCTGGGAGGGGGGAATGGTGGTTTTGGTATGATATGCATAAAAAAGATGAGCTACGCAACGAATATAGTGAATATTTTGAAAGCAAAAAAGATGCTCTATTTTATGCCATAAAAGAAGAATGGGTATTGATAAAAATTAATGGATTATTCAAAGATATATTTGATAAAATATATAAAGCAAGACAGGAGCGTGTAAAATGAAAACTTACACAAAGCCAAAGCTGCATCAACTTAGTTCAAGAAATGCCAAAATAAGCGCATTCCGAAAATATGGAGAGCAATTTATTCAAAAGATGAATGCAACATCGCAAAGCGCAAAAAGAGGAAGGAAACCACCTCTATGACAGTAAAAACTAAAAACAATGATTTAGCACTTTTTATAGGCGTAATTGTATTATTTATTGTCCTTGCATTTATAGGGACCTTAGAATATTATTTATGGGCAAAATATTGCATAAAGCACAATCAAAAGGTATCTTATGTTGAGTATTATATAGGAGTGAGAGGATGAGTAAAATAAAAATGACAGAAGAAGAATATTCATTTATAAGAGATTTATCTAATCTTGAAACTATCAGAAGAATAGCAATAGATATTTGCCCAAGTCTATCTAACATAATTGAAGAAGAAAAATTTAAAGAAATTATGAATCAATTTGCAAAGTGGATAGTAAAACATTACGACATATTGGAGGATCAATGCGAATAAACGATAAATGGATATTGAGACATGATGGTAACTGCTGGGTAGTACAAAAAATAATTATTAATCACGATAGAGTTACAAAAGAAATAAAAGAAAAATACTCAAACACTTATCATCCAACACTTATACAGGCATGTGAATATTTAATTAATAATTCAATATACGAAGAAAACACAACAAAATACTTAAAAGACCTTAAGCAAGAAATAATTAAGACAAGAACAATGCTTATAGACGCGATAAATGCAAAATATATTTAAACGGTAAAAAAGGAGAAGGATGATGGAAGCTAAGGGAACAATGATAGAAGGCCTAACTTTCAAAGAACTAAAAGAAATGATGGATTTAAAATTTAATTATGAAGGTAAGATTAATGATTTGAAGAAGAAAGAAGAAGAATTAAAGGAAAAATATAAACTTGGAACTATAGAATTTCCCCCTTCACCTGGGTATAGATATCAAGTAGGCAGCTTTTTTGAAACTAAAGATGAAGCAATTAATCTATTAAAAGAAAACATTGAAGCTCTGAAAAACAATAATAAAGAACTTTTAGATCAATTGGATAAGCTTAAATATGATATACAACAAATAAAGAAGTATCATTCTTCAATAACACACTTATATGATAAAATATAAAAGATAAGAAAAAATTATGAATTAACCCTGTATAAAAAGCGATCAACATATGAAAACGTATAGCAAAGAAGAAATAGAATGTGCTGACTGTGAAAATATTGCAGAAATACAATGCGAAGAGTGTGCAACAAAATTTTGTATATCATGTGCATCAAAACAATACGATTATATTTGTCCTGTATGTTCGCCAAGAAATATTAAAATATTGTGTGAGGAGCGACAATGAAGCTATCATTTACTTTTAATACTGAGCCTAAAGCCATACAGTCAGTCAGGTTTGCAAGGATGGGAAGATTTGTGAATACTTACCAGCCCAAATCTAATAAAGACTGGAAAAATTTTATAAAGCTACAAGCATTATCTCAGCTTCCATATCCATTTAAGCTAATAGATGAAGCAATAGCAATTAGCAAGTGTCACTTTATTTTTAGCCCTTTAAGGTCTTTTCCAAAGTATAAGCTAAAAATGATAGAAGAGGGAAAAATTTTATACAAAACAACAAAACCTGATCTAGACAGCAATCTACTGAAGGGGCTGATTGATGCACTAAATGGTATTGTATTTAAAGATGATTCTTTAATAGTATCAACAAATAATATAAAAAAATACTACGGTCTTGAACCAAAGATTGAACTTGAAATAAAAACTATAAATCAAGATTAATTTTACATTCTTGTAAAGTAAGATCTTCACATAAATACAAAATTATATAAATATATAGTTAAATAATTATAAACTAATAAAAAGGTGATATCTTTATATTAAGCAAAATAAAATATTTGAAAATATTATATCATAAACATACTAAATATAAAGTTAATAATATGTTATACTGCAAAAATTGTGAATATTTTAGAGAGATAATATCAGAAAAGCACGCTCAATGTGTAAAAAATATTGATTATTCACGAGATTTAGTATATGGAAAAATAAATTTTGTTGGGGGAGGCGACTTCTTATCATGTGAATATGCTCGCAATAAGCCAAGTTTATGCGGAAAGCTAGCGAGATGGTATAAAAACAATAAAGAAAGGGATAACAATGGAACTTAATAACGATCAAATTGAAAAAATGATTGGTAAAGTCATACCTAAATCCACCGTGTGTATAACTGTTTATGACTTAGATCAAAAAAATGTGCTTTTTACTACTCCAGGATCATATGCAACATTCGGGGTACCTAAAAATTTAAAATATTCAGAATTAGTTAAATATTTCTTGGATAATATTATTCATCCAGACTATAAAAAAGAACAAGTTGAAATATATAAAAGTGGAAAATTTCCACCAAGTCGAGAATATAGAATTATTCATCCAGTAAACGGTGAAAGACATATACGCGTAGAAACTTCCAGACCTATAAAAATGGAAAATAATAATATAATTATATGTGTACTAATGGATATAACATAATGAATATAAAAATAGCATCGTTAACCAGCATGTCTTTTGCATTAAATAACGATGAAAGATATTACATATTATATTTATTATTAGCTGCTATGGCAGGCATTAAAAGGTTAAATACTACATATAATAAAAATACTATTAAAAGGAGATAAAAAATGGAAAACTCAAATATATCATTTTCTTTTGACAAAGATAATTGCAAATGTTATATAACTATAGACAATGTTAACAGTTTTGAAGAAATAGAGCAGGGTGTTTATAAGTTAACAACGTCTCTCGCACCATCATTAAATATAGACTATCAAAATCTTATATCATATGTATGTGAATAAATGAAAAATTATAATAATAAAACTCAGGCTGGAAAAGGAGATAAACCTAGAAAAATAGACTTAAAAAAATATAGGGTTAACTATACAAAAATTTTTAAAAAATAAGTTGATTTTAAACTCTAACATAATATATAATATTTATAGCTTGAATATACACATATAACATGATATTATTATAATGAAGACATGTATAAAAAATATATTATATATAATCAGTTAGCTTAATAAGGAATATTTAATATGACGGCTAAATGGCGAAGTTTATTATCATGGGGCGCGGCTAGAACTCAATCTGCAGTTAATTATAATCCATCAGTATTAACTTCTGATTACTTAATTGCTATTACCGACACATCTGTTCCCAGAACTGTAATAATATCAACAGAAGATATACAATCAGCATCTCCAACCAACTTAAGATTTTTTGTAGTAAAAGATGAAAGCGGAACTGCAGGAACTAACAATATAACAGTAAGTGGTGAGACTGGAAATATAGATGGAGCAGCAAATAAAGCAATATCAAGCAATTATGGTGCTCTTTATTTTTATTCAGATGGAACGGATTTATTTTCAATAATATAAATATAAAATATATTACATATAGAATGATATCAGAAAACGAAAACTATAAAAATAAATATCTCGCTTTTTTGGAAGTTTTAGAATTTCCTAATAAAGATAGAATGGTAGAGTTAAATATTAAAGATACTATTTTATATGCACGATTGATAAAAAAATATATTGAAAAAATTCAAAAGCACGATCCAAATGCAAAAAAATATAAATTGTCCAAAAGAATAATTTCTAAACTACTTAAGAGAAATAAATAAGGGAATTCTTGTGATACGTTGGTCTTTAATTTTACCATTAAACCCTACCTTTGATAGCGTTACAATAAATGGAATGTCAGGCACTATTATAACAACAGACGAGGTAAAAACATCTATAGAAGAGCTTGATACTGCATTAGCATCTACAACAACGTATTGGAATAGAGTTGGATCTGTTTTATCACCAAAAAATTCAGGAGATAGCATAAATCTAGACTTAGGCAGCAATACAGGGCCTGCAGTTGATATATCAGCTACAGGATCAGGAGCATTTACTGGCGTATACATAGATAGTGATACCGATAATTCAGCAAGCTCAGGTTTTAAATATACTACTAATAATCTTTCTGGCGGAAGAGGATCAGCAGTTGTAATTGATGTTACGACTGCTGGAGTACATGATATAAAAGCATTTAAAGCAAATTTTGATTGTCAAAGCATTGCTACAGGATTTAGATCTGGAAATGTATTTGAACTAACAGATCGGCGAATAGGAACCTTTTCTGCTCCTACAGAAAACTATAATTTGGCATATTTCCAACGACATACTAGAACTGCAGTTGTAGGCACTACAAATACACAAAGTGGAACAGTTATAACAATTGAAAATGCTGACACTCGAGTTGCTGGAACAATTATAGATAGCATTACAGTACTTAGAATAATTCAGGATTCTTTATCTACTGGAATTCCTCTCAGTATAGATCAAAATGCGACTATATCCACAAACTTTAGGAAAACTATCAGAGAAGAAAATACAGGAGTATCTCTTTGGTTTTCTAATGGAAATAATCCAGATGGTACATTATCAGGAACAACAGGAGATGTTTTATTTAAAGGTGATGACAATGAACCAGCCCTTTGTAATGGAACTACAAACTGGTCTAGAATAACTAGCAGAAAGATAGATACACTTGTTTCTGTTGTTGCTGGAACAGGCATATCTTCAATATCCGATAACTCAGATGTTATTGTTCCTGTAGAAAGTTCTACAGCTGGAGATACTACTATAACAGCAAATCCTGCGATAGTAGCAGGTCATGACGGGCAAAGATTAACTATAATAGGTACAGATAATACTAAAACAGTAACATTTAATGATGGGAATGGATTGGCCCTAGATAATGGACAATCTTTTACACTAGGCGAAAACGACATCTTGGAACTTATTTATTATAATAGTTTATGGATAGAAATAACGAGAAAAGATAATTAGTGAGATATTATGGCAGATCTAGGACATAGTAAAGCAGTAAAATTTATCAAAGATGTAGAAATTACGTCTCAGCTTGATGTAGACAATATCAATATCGATGGGAATACAATTTCTGCAACAAATGACTCTGGACTTGCTCTTTATGATAATGCAGCAACTGGTATCTATATTGCAGATGGAGGAAATGTAGGGCTAGGCACTACTAGCTTAACAAATTCAAATTTTAAAATTGATAGAAATAATTCTGCAATTGATCAACAACAAACAAGCTCTTCAAATGTTTGGACTACTACCGATATTTGGCAATCTTTTACTACTGGATATACTGGTTATTTAACTCAGGTAGACTGGTATCGAATATCTACAAGCGGAGCTACAACAGGAACATTTAGTATTCGAACTGGAGAAGGAACAGGAGGAACATTATTATATTCTGATTCAGTAAGTATAGATAATACTGTAGGATGGAAAAGTAAAGACCTAACTAACAACCCACCATATCTTAGCGCATCAACAAAATACACTGTAAGGTGGCAAGTAACTGGCAATTCAGACTTCGGTGCGCAATCTGGAGATCTGTATCCTGGAGGAAGGGGCTCACAATCATCAACTTTTGATTTAAGATTTAGAACCCATATGGCTACAAACTTAGCTCAGTATGTAATAAATAATTTGGGATATTTAGGCCTAAGAAATCTAAATCCAGCATATCCGCTTGATCTAATAGGGAACGCTCAAATAGATGGATACATAAAGATTGGAACAGGAAGTAATAGTATATTTATTAAAAATAAAAAATTAACAGGTACAACAAATGCGAGTGCTAGCGAAACAATAGTGAGTGGTGTAATACTAGGAAAAATTATATCAGTAAATCCAATTGTATATGTTTCAGGAGTAGGAGAGTTTCAGCCAAACTATACTACAACATCAAATGCCAACTATTATTCCAGTTTTACAGATCCAGGTGGTAACATAGTATTAAATAATAAACAAGTGAATATTTTAAATCGTCCATATCGCATTACAATATGGTATGAAGAATAAAGCAAGGGAAGAAGTTCCACTAAAAAATCCAAATTTAGTTTTATACGGACATCAATATAACGACAATATTTATGAGATAGAAACAATAACAATATCGAGATGCTATAGTTGATCAAACTATATTAAGAGATTTTATTATTGTGTAATTAGAAGAAAGGAAATAAAATGGCAGATGTAATACTAGGAAATGATAGAACTGTAACCGTTGCACCGTCAACAGTTACTAATATTTATTTACCATTTAACATTAGACGTGCGGAAATTGAAAAAGAAGGCCAACCATCTTTTTATATTAAAATAGATGGAGAGGTTAACCCAGCTGCACTTTCTGAATCAAAAGTAATCTCTGCAAATATCTTAAGTTTTGATATAGAAGCAGAACCAAACCCATCTACTCCAGAAAGACCAGGACCAGGCATTGAAGCATCATTTAAAAAAATATCTGTGTATAGCACTTCAGGTTTTACTATAAATTTTATTAATCTAACAGCAAGGGCCAGTAATTAATGAAACCTATAAAATGGTCATTACAATAAAAAAATATATCAGAGCTTAAAGAATAGAAAATGTTTAATGATGGAACTTGACCCAAAATATTGTGATGTAATAATAAAGCGATATTGTAAACACAAGCAAATAGAACCTAGTGAAGTATTTGAAAAAGGCTATTATTAACTTATTGGAAAAAGATTATGACAAAGCAAGAATCAAAAGGACAGAACCGAACAAGAACTGCTAAAAAACAAATGCTTGCAGCCTTAGAGAAATCTTTAGGCATTGTCACTGTTGCGATAAGAAACACAGGTTTTTCAAGGACTCAATATTATCAATGGCTAAAAGAAGATGAAGAATTTGCACAACAAGTCAAAGATATTGATAATATAACAATAGACTTTGCGGAAGCAGAGCTATATAAACAGATAAAAAATGGAAATCCTACATCAACAATATTTTTTCTAAAAACAAAAGGAAAACATAGAGGGTATGTAGAACGAATTGAAACAACAGGTGTGGACGGAGAACCAATTAATCATAAACATGAAGTTATTGTTGTAAAGCCATCATTCAAAAAAAATAATGAAAATTAATATTGATTTATCGGATCCACAATTATATTCTGATATATATATGGATGTATTAAAGGATAAGAATAGATATATCCTCCTATATGGTGGCAGAGACAGCGCAAAAAGTTATACTGCTGCTCAAAAGATAGTATTAGATATATTATCAGAACAATATTATAAATGTGTTTGTTTAAGAAAAATATTTGCTGATATAAAAGATTCACAATTTGAAACAATATGGTCAATTATAGAAAATTATGATCTAGGTAGATATTTTAAATATACAAAATCACCATTAGAAATAACATGTTTATTGAATGGCAATAAGATATTAGCTAGAGGCTTAGATAGACCAGCTAAGTTAAAATCAATAAAAGACCCGAGTGTAGTATGGCTAGAAGAAGCCGATGAAGTAAAACTAGAAGATTTTATAAAGTCAGATACTTCTATAAGGGCAAGTGATAAAAATGTTCTTTTACAATTTATAATGACGTTTAACTCAGAACAAGAGGAAAGTTGGCTGAATGATTATTTCTTTCCTCCTAAAAACCAATATGAGCGTGAAGATGGTAATTTTAATTATGTAAATTCTATAAAACCTAATACAACAATTCTTCATACTACATATAAAGATAATCAATTTTGTCCAATAGAGCGAGGTGATAAGTACGAACAATTAAAAGAGATTGCTGCATTAGATGAAAACTGGTATAGGGTTTATTGTTTAGGCCTGTGGGGAAATGCTTTAAAGGGACTTGTTTTTCCTGATGTAGTATATCAAAATTTGTTTCCTGAACGAGATAATTGTAAATTATTTGGTTATGCGATTGATTTTGGATTTACAAATGATCCTAGTACAATAATTAAATGTGCTTTAGCACACGGAGAACTGTGGTTTCAAGAATTAACCTATAAAACCGGGTTAGTTAATACAGGCAGAACAAATAGCATAGAGTCAGAACTAAAAAAACATCAAGTTTTAATGACAGATCAAATAATAGCAGATTCAGCAGAACCTAAATCAATAGAAGAAATAAAAAGAACAGGATTCAATATAAAAGGAGTTACAAAATATAAAGGTAGTATTGAGTCTTCGATAAGCGAGATGCGAAAATATAAAATAAATATTGTAGGATCGCCAAACTTAAAAAAAGAGTTAAAATCTTATAAGTATAAAGACGATAAAGAAGGCAAAGCCACCAATGTTCCAATCGATGCCTGGAATCATGCTATTGATAGTTGTAGATATTTTATAATAGAAAAAATTATGAACAGGCCTAAACAATTAAAGGTATTTAGTGCATAAACAAAGAGGTTGAAATGCGTTTATTTCCCAAAATTTTAAATAAAAATAAAACAGATATAATAAAAAAATCATATCATTCACTAAATTTAAACAAAAGAAATTGTTCATTGATAGGGATATCAACTGCAGGAAAAATGCAATGGCATCAAATATCAAATTATACAGCATGGACATATTACATGAGAGTTGCAGTTGTATATAATGCTATAGATATCATATCACAGGCTTTTTCAGTAATAGAGCCCGCTATTTGGGATAACGCTGAACAAAGATATTTAACGAGTCAAGATAAGAATATAAAAGCATTAGATCTTTTAGAACTATTAAAAAGACCTTCATTTGGGAAATCATACAATGAATTTGCACGAGAAATAGTTCCAAATTATTTAGTTACTGGAGATTTGTATTTTAGGATTAAAGCTATAAACGAAAACGATGAACCAGTTGAACTTCAAGTAATTAATTCTAAAGATGTATCTCCTGAAGAAGATTGCGAAGAAGGGAATGCAATAAAATATTATGTAAGCTTTGTGGGGGGAGAAAATATTTTTAATAAAGACCCTAAAAATGGGAGATTTTATAACCCCAATAAAATACAAGAATTATGGCATACAAAGATATTTAATCCAACAAATAAGGTAAAAGGATTTTCTCCCCTCAATCCATTATTTTATGAAATAGAGCAATTTATAGCATCATCTGTACACAATGGGAATATGTTAAAACAAGGCGCACGGCCTTCTGGTGTATTGAATATAGAGCCAGAATTTGATTTAAATGATAAAAATTACCAGAAAATTAAAGAAGAGATTCACAAATTCTATCAAGGCGAATCCAACACTGGCAATATACTGATATTGCAGGGAGGAAAGCAATTTGAGCAATTATCTATATCAAATAAGGATATGGACTTTTCAACCTTAAAAAAAACAATTACAGAGCAGATATATAGAAATCTTAAAATTCCAATGTCCTTGGTACTATCGGAATCAATGACACTAGATAATTTTAAGATGGCAATTCCAGTTTTATATAAAATGGCTGTTTTGCCACTAGCAGATATTTTGTTTCAAGAATTAAACTTATTTTTAATGCACAGATATGATGACACTGAACGCTATGAATTAACATATAACAAAAAAGACATAGATGCATTATCCACGGAGTTTAATCTTGAAATAGATAGATTGATAAAAACAGAACTATTAACAATAAATGAAGGTAGGGGATTATTAGGCTTACCTCCATTAATAGGAGAGGCTGGGAATCAGATTGCAAGGCCTTCTAACTTATTGCCTGTGGGAACTGTAGCACAAAATAAACAAATAACTAAAGAGAAGTATGCAGAGATACTGCGCAATAATAATTTTAATGAAAAACAGATCAATTCATATATAGAAAAATATTATTCTGACAATACATAAATATTTATGCCAATTTAGCTCAGTTGGTAGAGCAAGTGATTTGTAATCTCTAGGTCGTTGGTTCGAATCCGACAATTGGCTCCAGATAAGTTGTAAACCTATGGCTATTTTAGTTAAGAATACAGATGATAGAAAAAAAGATGCTCAGAATCAAGATGATATTGATGCTATGTTTGAGAAAACAATGCAAAGAAAGCTTAATTCTTTGGTTCGAACAATAGTAGATGATTTTACCATTTTATATTCTACCACAGGAACTATTATTAATACTCAACAGTATAAAGATGAGCTACAAGCTATAATAACTCAAACATATAGACGTGTAAACAATGAATTTTCACAAACTTATTTAGATGATTTAGAAGAAGCTAGAAGTAAAGCTAAAACAGAACAAACTAAAACAAAATATAATGATCTGATAACTGTAAGAGAAGCAACTGCAGCAGCTATTGCGACTTCGCTTCTTCAATGGTCACTAGCAACAGCACCAGTACAGAGTCAATTTGTTGTAGATACATGGGATAAAATAATAAGAAAGAATGTTAATAATTCATTAGCTGAAAATATATTGGCAGAATTGTCAACTGATGATAAAACAATAGCGAATAAAACTAAAAAACCGCTTACGGATGATTTAATAACTCATAATGAAGTTGTATCAATGCAAGAGGTACAAACGGCAACAGAAAACGCTAAATTTACTGAAGTTGATGAACTTAACAATAATCTTCAAGTAGAAGAGGCTATTGTTGCTATAGGTGTTCTAAACATAGAAAAGGTATGGATAACTCAAGGTGATTCAAGAGTTAGAAATGCTCATATGATAGCTAATGGTCAAAGAAGATTATTAAAAGATCCCTTTTTAGTAGGTGGAGAGTTATTGCAGTACCCTAAAGATACATCTTTGGGGGCAAGCATGGGAAACGTTATTAATTGTAGGTGTAAAAGTATTTATCAGTGATATCAATATAATTGCAATTAAAGTACTTTTATGATATATTATTTATAATAAAAGAAATAAAAAAATAATGATTGAGAAAATCATTAAGGAGATTCTTAATAATGAATTCCAGCAAGATAAAAGAATATAAAAAAATACAAGTACCATTTTTATTGGAAAAAAGTAATCTTAGCGAAGATAATGAATACTTTACTTTTTCTGGATATGGATCAACATTTGATAACATCGATAGAGATCAAGATGTAATAGAAAAAGGGGCATTCAATAAAACAATAGAAAAGATAATCAGTAAAGGTGATAATTTACCTATATTATGGCAGCATGACATGAGTATACCTTTGGGAATCTACATAAAATTTGCTGAAGATGAAAAAGGTCTATTCGTAAAAGGGAGAATGCCAAAAGATGATTCATTTGTCCGTGAAAGAGTAATGCCCCAAATGAAAATAGGATCAGTAAGAAAGCTGTCTATTGGATTTTTTATAAAAGAATGGGAATTTGAAACACGTGAGGGTAAATCAGTAAGAATTATTAAGGAGGTAGAATTATTTGAGATAAGTCTAGTTACAATACCAGCAAATGAAGAGGCGAGTGTCACAGAAATAAAGGCAGCTACCCCATATAAAGATCTTCCACTTGCTGCTAGGGATTTAGAGTGGAGCAAGGAGGATGCACTTGGTAGAGTAAGACGATTTACTGGATCAACTGAAGAACCAAGTACAAAATATAAAAATGCATTTTTTTGGTATGATGAAAATAATGAGGAACTATTTGGTGCATATAAGCTACCTTTTGTAGATATAGTTGATGGCTCTTTGCATGCTGTGCCTAGAGCTATATTTGCAGTAGCTGCTGCATTGAGGGGTGCAAGAGGTGGTGTTAACATTCCTGAAGACGATAGGCAAAAGGTTATTGCAAATGTTAATAGATATTATGATAAAATGCGTAATGAGTTTAATGATGAAGGAATTATATCACCATTTAAAGAAGATGTAAAAGGGCTGATTAATAAATGCAATAAATTATCAGATATTGAAACTATACTAAAAAAACATTATTTTTCTAATAAAGAATCGGAAATGATAATTTCAAAAATCTCTGAGATAAAAAGGCTTGGTGATCAAGTTATATTAGGTGAAGAGTTGGAATCTTCGCAAAACAGGGAAGTTAAAGAAATTATACAAGGATTAAAAGAGATCACACAAGCAATACAAGGAGATTAAAAAATGAGAGAAGAAAACGCTCCAGTAATGGAAGAGTTCAAAGGTGTTGTTGATACACTAAAAACTGACATTGCTAATCTGTGCAAAGCACAAAAGAAGGCAGTTGATCAGGTAGAAAATCAAGGGAAAGAAAATGCTGATACAATTGTAAAAATTAATAATACAATTGAGGGAATTCAAAAAGATTTTGAAGCAAAGGAAAAAGAATATAAAAAATCAATTAATGATTTAAAGAAAACTGTTTCAACTTTGAGCGCATTCGAAAATTCAGGCGATATTTCTAAGCAAGTAAAACATTTCAACAAAATTTTAAAAAGTCATGGCAAAGCACCTATACAGATAGAAGACACTGCTGAAATAAAAGCAGCCCTTGACATGTATATTACTCGTGGTGAAAGGATGATGTCTGATACACAAAGAAAATTTATCAATACTATCATAGACTCAGATGGTGGCTTTTTAGCAGTTCCAGAATATAACACAGTCTTGGAGTCAAAAGAATTTGATGCTCATGGATTCATGAATGCAGCAAAAAATGTTGTTATTGGAAGTAACGAATATAAAACAATTGTTGACTGGGAAGACTATGATGAATCCTTTTATGAGAACGAGCTTAGCGAAACGACGCCATCAGATACTAATGACTTTAAAGAGGTTACAATCAATGCAACTCAGCAAATATTTAGTAAAAAGTTTTCAAGAAACGCACTAGAAGATTCAATAATTGACATTGAGAATGAAGTGATTGCAGCAATGCGTGCTGGTATGATTCGCAAGGATGGTACTAACGTTATTACAGGAAATGGAGTGGATAAACCACGTGGTGCTATCACATTTGCAGATGGTACAGCTTATGGACAAGTAGAGCAAATTGAAAGTAATGATAGCGGTGTTGTTGGATGGGTTGATGTGCTGCAGTTGCTCCCAGCAGAATTAAAAGATATGTATCATGCAAATGCATCTTATGTAATGCCTAGGGCTGCATTTTTTGGTATCTTAGCTGATAAGTCTGGGGCAGATAATTTCCAGATTGGATCACAAGTGAATTTCTTTGATCGTTCAGGCGTATCGCTTAGATTGTTGGGCTATCCTGTTGTATGGGAAGCTGGGCTTCCTGCAGTTGATGGTGCAACAAATTCACTGTCAGTAATTTTTGGTGATATTGCTAGATTTTACACATACGTAAGACGTTTGGGTGTATCTTTGATTCGTGACGAAACAAACCCTAGATATGTATGGTTGCATCTCCGACAACGTTCAGGCGGAAATGTTATTAATTTTGAAGCAGCCAAAATCTTAAAAACAAAAACCTGATTAACTTTATATTTAATATCCCTCTCAATTGGGGGATATATTAACTTTTTAATTTCTAAAAGAAAGGCTATATAAAATGCATAAGGATGGAATAAGTAGAACAAACTCAAATATTGCTTTAAAGCTTCAAACTATTTCTAGTGATACAGCTACAGCTGGTGAAATAATTGATACACAGGGTTATGAATCATTAAAGCTTATAACAGCTGTAGGAACAGTTACCGCAGGTGATGTGACGGTTACAGCTATTAACGAGTCAGATGATGCTGCTATGGCTGGTGCAACTGCAGTTCCAGCTGCTAGGCTTATTGGTACAAATGCTACTCTTGACACAAGTGATACGCTTGATGAAATAGGCGTAGTTCTTACAAAACAATATGTACAAGTAACATATACAACAGCAAATAGTGCTAACTTGGTTGTTGGTTCTCTTGCTGAGCTTGGACATGCACAAATAGCATCTAGTGTATAATATTTAAGCTGGCCTTTAATTAGGCCAGCTTTTAAATCTATAAATGGAGGATCACGTGTTAGTTAGATATCTAAAAAATAGATCGATCGCTTATGATGGAATCCATACTAAATATGAGAAAAAAGGCAATGAGGTAGAAGTAAAAGATATTATTGCTGAAAGACTTATTAAGAGAGGCGATGTAGAAAAAGTCGGAATATTTAACAAAAAAGAAAAAAATCAAAAAAAAAACGATTCATACGATAATAAAATGTATAAAAAGTATGAGAATAAAGTAATCAATAAAAAACGTAGTAAAAAAATAGAGAAATAAAAATGTATGTATATCCCTATAGAGAAGAAGATCGTGTTGATGTGTTGCCAGTTAGCGTGGCTAATGCGAAAGAATATCTATATATAGGGGCATCTGTAACAATTCATGATGATTTAATAGCAAGACTACTAAAAGCAGTAAGAAACTTTTTTGAAAATGCTACAAATCACTATACAACAGAAATAACTTTTAAAACATATAGAGACTCTTTTTTAGATGGTTGCTATGAAATACGCAAAAGTCCACTTAAAAGCATAGTATCAATTCAATATTATGACTCTGACGACAATATACAAACAATCAACAGCACTAATTATTTTATCAAACCAATGAATGGATACGATAGAGTTGTCTTTAAACAAGATTACGTATTTCCTGAGCTATCAATAGATGTTGGGTGGCCTATAGAAATAACATTTAAGGCTGGATATACGGATCAACCAAATGAAATACCAGAGGATATTGAAACAGCGATATTATCACATTTGGCAATGATATTTGAAAATAGAGGAGATTGCGAGGTAATAAATTCTTCACTTATAAAGAAATTTGTACCTGTAACAACAAAACTTGCTATTAAAAATTATAAAATAGAAGAAATAGGCGTATAATAATAATGTGAGGTATTTATGAAGCTGAAAATGACCGAAAACAATCAAAAAGATATTTTTAAAAAACTTAAGTTAGAGGCACAAAAAGCTAAAGAAATAAACAGATCAAAAGCAATAATTGAAAAAGCTAAAAAAGAGAAAAAGAACAAACAATCATCAAATGATGCCATAAAAGTAAAAAATAAAATTTCTGTTAACAAAGATAATAAAAATAGAAAAAATAAAAGATTAAGAAGGAACTTAAATGACACGGTGTAAACGTATATCTCCTAAAAAGCGTTTAATATGTATAGGAAGCATGAAGCATCCTATTAGTATAATAGATAGAGAAATAGAAACGCTTAGCGAAGGGTATACTATGGATTTTAGCAATTCTACAAGTGTATTAGCAGCTATAGAAACAAGGAATGGAACACCAGTCTTTAATGGTGTTAATATTGAGCAAGAACTTACTCATATATTTTATATAAGATATGGAGAGTCTACAGTCGAAAACAATTATACTATTTTGTTTAATAATAAATATTATCGAGTTATAGATTTTGAAAATTTAGAAGAAGAAAATAGATTTTTAAAAATAACTACAATAGAGCGTGGAGATATAGCTAAAAAAGCAAATTGGGCTTAAAAATGATAAAGATAAAAATTAAAGAAATTGTATCACCTAGTACGCTAAGAGCAATGAATCCACGAAATATTCAGAAATCAATTACAGTGTCTTTAAAAGAAATTGGGGAAAAATTAGTTAAAACCGCAAAAGATGGAATAAAAACATCACCTAAAACGTATAAGCGTTATTTTTATCCAGGTATTGGTTATGTTAGGTCTTCAAGGCCAGGTACATATCCAGCAGATCAAAGTGGTTCATTAAGGCGTTCAGTTGCGACTAGAACAGAAGGATATAGAATGTATTTTGGTGCAAAAAAAGATTATGCAAAATATCTACAACAAACCAATTCTCCAGAAAAATTATCAACATGGATACGTATAGCACCAAGACCTTTTTTAACATTAGCGCATAACCAAAATGCACCACAATTTGGTGATATAATGGAAGAAAATATAAATAAATTAACAAAGTAAATTATTTTATTATGAGAATAAGAGAAATAGAATATCAGCTAAGAACATATATACCATTACATACAGATAAATTTGTAAGTTGGTCCAGTGTTGTTTCATATTCAGTTAGCACTAATATAGCTACAATACAAACTACTTTATCACATGGTTTAAGTGTTGGTGATATAGTCCATTTAAGAGATGTAATATTTCCAAACCCAATTACTAGCCTTACTCAGTCACAAGGCGTAGGAACAGCTATATTACAACATGATACAGACTTTACGTTTCCTAATTCAGAAACAATAACAATATCAGGCGCAAATGAAGCCGATTACAACGGTACATTTAATATTATTTCTATTCCAGATAGACAAACAATAAACTTTGACATACCATTTACAGCTCCAGTAACAGCAACTGGTTCTCCTGTTTCAGAAGAAGTTAATTTGTTACGCTACAATGGACTATTCCAGGTGGTATCTATACCAACAGCTACAACATTTACAATTGCTGTTGATGGGCCAAATTTTATTGCATTATCTGGGGTAGAATTTTATAATATTGCCGATGTTAGAATAGTTGGAGAAATCTCAGAAGAAAGAATGTTGAATTCATACACAAACCAAGATATAGATGTATGGTGGATGTTTATTGTGGCATCAACAAGCAATGTATCAAAGAATAAAGATATAGCAACTGATTTTGATTTTAGCTATTCACAGGGCGACTATATAAGGCAACAAGTGCAAGAAAGCTTTACATTATATGTTGTTGTTCCAAGTCAAGACACTATAACAACTGTAGACGATCAAGACATTTGCAGAAATGAACTAAAATTATCAATAATTAATTCTATTGTGGGCTTTTTCCCATTAAAATTATATCGAAATTCATATGAAGGGGTATATTATGAGTCAGATAGCATAAGTACTTATAATACATCATATTATATACATGCTTATAATTTTAGTACAACGGTTAATCTTGCAAGTCCAGATACCTTTGTGCCAAATAGCATTGCAATAAAAACAATAGAATTTAATCATATAGATACAATAAAAGACGTAAAATCAACAGATTTAATTAACCTAGAAGACTAAGGAGAAAAAAATGGCACAGAGAATCTCATTACCTGTTGTGAATGCACCGCTAGTTCCAGCTGCACCAATTCCACAGGTATTACCAAAGGTAACAACATTTATAGGGCAAAAACTTGTTGCTGGTTCAGCTAGCACTGGGTTTTTGGAAAACATCGCTCTTGGTACTGAAGATACATTGTTCGGTGCTGGTTCAATGCTGGCAACAATGATTAAAACATTCAGGAAAGTAGATATTAATTCAAGGGTCAATGCGTATGTATTAGACGATAATGGAGCTGGAGTAGATGCAACTGGCACAGTAGCGTTTTCTGGGACTGCAAGTGCATCTGGCACAATTAATGTCTATGTAGGAAATACTGATAGACTGTATGCTGTACCTGTGGCTACCAGTGATACTGCCACTGATGTAGGGGATGCGCTAGAAGCATTAATAACTGCCGACACAGATGCTTTGGTTACTGCTTCAAACACAACTGGTACAGTAACTCTTACAGCAAAAAATGCAGGAACTGTTGGGAATAATATAGGTATCCTTATAGATGGAGAAGTAGCTGGTATTACTACAACATTAACTGCTTTTGCTTCAGGTGCAACTGATCCAGTTCTGACAAGTATTCCTACAGACATTGGGGATGTCAGAACAGATATTGTAATGCCATCAAGTTACTCATATGATGCTATTCTTACTTGGTTAGACGGTCGTTTTAATTCTAATAATAAAGTTCTTAATGGAATTATGATATTATCTGAGACAGACACCGCCTCAAATATAGCAACCACACTATCAACAGAAAATTCACAAAGTCTTGTCTATTTTGGTGACAAGCCTGTAGATAAAGCAACTAAAAAGGGCTCTGCAATATTTGCTATGCCATATGAAAAGTCATCACTTTTTGCATCTGTTAGAACTTTAAGATTCAGTGATGGTGCTATTATTACGGATTATGTAGTCACGACTGAATCAAAAGATCAATTTGGTGGCACACATACAGCAAGCTTGCCTTATCATAACACGCCTTTACCATTACCAGTAATACCAACCAATGAAGGTTTTACAGAAACAGAAGTTTCTTCAATAAACGATGAAAACGGTTCTGTGATGGGTAATAATATAGCATCTAACACAATTATTTGTGGTGACATATTTACTACATATAAAACAAATGCTGCTGGTCAAGTAGACTTAACTTATAAATATTTAAATTATGTAGATACAGCTACAGCAGCACGTGAATATATTTTCAATGGATTAAAAATTGATTATGCACAAAAGCGTTTAACTGCTGGAACTGGTGTGGCTGGCTATTCGTTTGCTTCTCAAGGAGAAATTAGGTCTAATATAATTAAATATTTGGGTGTTTTGCAGGGAGAAGATTACGTTTTAATACAAAGTGGTGTTATGGAAAACGGAGAAACCGTTATTAATGTAGTAAAAAGATATTTAACTGTTGAAATAGATAATTCAGATGGATCAGTAGAAATATCTAGTATTTTACCAATAGTATCACAGGTAAGAAGTATTAGCATTCCATTGAATATTGTGTTTAATCCACAAAATCTATAATTAATTATTAAGGAGATATAAACAATGTCTGGCGATCTTAAACGTGTTGTAAGTGCGGTAAAAATGCAAGTTGATGAGTTTGAGTTTAGTCTAATCCCAAACTCATTAACATTTAAAGATGGTTTTCCAGAAAGAACCACAAAGGGACTTGATAATGGAGATATAACTTACTCTGAAGATCAAGAAACAGCTGTTGGAATGATAAAAGCGGATATTCCATCGGTTATAGAATTTATAGAAAATGCTAAAACTATAGCAAGCCGTCAAGGTAGTACTGTAAAGTTCTATGATGATAATGGAATGGAGCGAGTTATGAAAAAAGGTGTTTGTAAAAATGATACTGAATTTTCTGTGGGAACCGATGGTAAGTTCACATTAAGCTTTGATGGGACACCGCTTGATTAATAGTAATATAGGTGATAAGAAATGAAATATTATTTTAATGAGCCATTTATGTTGGTATCACATGGAAAAGATAACGAGATTGAGTTTATACAAGTTCCAGCGCCTACAGCTAGGATAATTGCATGTTGCGAGCTAGAAGAAGAAGTGAACAAGGCACTCATGTATTTAGCAAATAACAAACAAGATATGATATCAGATGAAACTGCATTATCTCAAAAAGAAGAAGATATAAAAATATCTGAACAAATTGGATATTTATTATCAATGGGAAATGCTAGTTTACAGAAATGCTATAGCGCACTCAGAAGTTGTATAACTCAATCAAAATCTTTGCTTAATGGTGATATCAAATGTACAAATTCGATTTATGATGAAATTCCATATTGCGAGTTGAAAGGATTGCTAGGTGAATATATAGCAAATTTTATCAATTCCTTGCAATAGGCAAGGATGAAATAAAAGAAAATATTATAGCTCTTTTAATGGGATTTAAAGGAGCTATAAGTTATACTGAAGCAAACGATATGCCTCTTGATGATGTATATTTCTATCTAAAGCAGCTTAAAAATTATTATCCCGAAAGAAACTAAGATGAGTTTTTCCAGAACATTTATATATCAAGCTGTAGACAAAATAACTCCAACGCTAAATAAAATAACTCTAAAAACAGAGCAGTTATCTAAAAAAGCAGCCAAAGTTGGGCAAGAAATGTCCAGTGTTGGTAGAAATTTGACAACAAAACTGACAGCACCTATTGCAATAATGGGTGGAGTGTCAATACGAAATTTCTCAAAGTTAGAAGAAGGACTTACTAATACTACAAACTTGCTTAATAGTGAAGAAATAAAAAAGTATACATCATCATTAAAAAATATGCAAAAACAAGCTATTCTAAATGGTTTTTCTATTGAAGATGTTAATAAATCTCTATTTGATAATATTTCTGCGCTAGGTACTAGTAAAGAGGCAATAAATTCATACTCAGAAGCACAAAAGTTGTCTGTTGCTGGTGCAGCGCCTCTTTCAGCTACAGTTGATGGGCTTACCTCTATAATCAATGCATATGGTAGAGAAACAACAAAAGCGAATGAAGTTGCAAATGCGTTATTCTCTGCACAGCAAAAAGGAAAAACTACCGTAGCTGCACTATCAGCAAATATAGGTAAAGTGGCCCCAATAGCACGACAAGCTGGAGTTGGCTACAAGGAACTACTTGCAGCAATGGCAACGTTAACTCTTGGTGGATTGTCAACCGAAGAAAGTGCAACTGCTTTAAGGGGTGCAATTGCTTCTCTTATTAAACCTTCAGCAGAGGCAAAAAAAGTTTTAACGAAATTAAATATTCCTTTTGGAACTACCCAAATAAGAGCAAAGGGACTTGGGAATACCCTGCAAATGCTAACTGAAGCTAGCGAAAAATATCCTGATCTTTTAGCTCAAGCAATTCCAAATGTAAGGGCATTTACTGGAGTAGCATCATTTAGCACAGAAAAATTAAAGATACTAAATGATATACAGGATAAAATAAATAAAGATATACTTAATGGTACAGGCCTACAAGATAAATATTCAATATCAATGGAAATTGCATCACGCAAAATTTCTAAGTTAAAGGGTAAAATGACCATACTGACTGCAGAAATTGGTCAAAGATTATTCCCTGTTTTAGATAATATAATTACAAAAGCCATCATCCCATTTATAAATAAAATAACTAGTTGGATAGTCAAAAATCCAGAGCTTTCAAAGACAATAATAAAACTAACGGCTGCATTAGCTGCAATAGGCCCCATACTAATAGGATTAGGTACTTTAATATCAATTATTGCTTTTGCGTTATCGCCACTAACTTTAACTATAATGGGTGTGACAGCTGCAATAGTAGCGACTAGCATTGCCGGTTTTTATTTGTGGCAACAATGGAACAAAATTCCTAATATCTTTAAAAAAATAAGCAGTATTCTTTTAACATTGACTGGTCCATTTGGGAGTGCTATTAATTTGGCTTTAAAATTAGGTGATATGGCAAAATATATTGTAGATAATTGGAAATCTGTTATAGACACATTTGATAGTTTGGCAAATAAATTTAGTCCTGGTGGAGCATGGGAAGGATTAAAGGAATTGATTGGAATTGGTGAAGAAAGTAAAAGAGAATTACCTACATTAGGGCCAAAAGCTCAAGAATTGCTTAAAACAGAAGAAGGCAAAAAAGCACTAGAGAAGCTACAGATGGAAGTGGCATTTAAACCTGAAGGTGCAAAAGTGACAGGAGTCTCAACCAAAATGATTGGCAACAATCCTTTAGGCATAAATATTATTGGAGCATTTTAAGAATGATAAAAGATAAATTACTAATAGCAACATATCGAGGTATAACTTTTAGTTTTAGGGAAGCGGGTCGTCTAGGAGGAAGAAAAACAGTCTTTCATACCTACCCTAACTCAGATATTGTTTTGGCAGAAGATCTTGGGAGATCGCCAATTGTTATACCGATTGTTATTATTGTAAAAGGAGAAGGGGATGCCTATTACGAAGCAAGAGATGCCATAATAAAAGCATTGGAAAGTGATGGGCCTTCAATATTAGAACATCCAACCTATGGACAATTAAAGGTTCAGATAGATGATAGCTATAGGCTAAATGAAAAAATTACACAATTAGGCTATTCAGAGATAAATGTATCATTTAGAATAGTTGATAATAAAAAATTTCTTGAAGCAGATAAAAACACTGAATCATATATAGATGCTCAAAAAGATGACATAAATAAAGATCTTGAAGATTCTTTTATGTCAAAAATATATTCTAAAGCTAAAAGTGCTTATGAGACATTAGCGGATTATACAGAACAGGCGATAGAATTTGGTGAAGATGTTAGTAGCGCTATTTTTGAAACAATAGCAGCATATAATAATTACAAAGCTCAGCTGGTTGCATTTATTACCTATTATCCCAGCAAGATAAGTTCATTGGGTTCTAATGTTAGCAGTATATTTAAATCAATAAATAATACCGTATCTAATCCATTAGATCAATTAAACATTTATGAAAGATATTTTAACTTTTTGGATGATGAACCTCAATTCCTTCCAACTACAAGAGATTTATATTATTCACAACAAAATCAAAACGCATACAAAGGCTTTGTACAGGGTACTGCTTTGGCTTATGCAGCCTCAGCAGCCTCAAAAATTGACTATAGTACAGATCAACAACAAGCAGCCGTTATACAATCTATATCAGATCAATATACAAAGGTTATGGATCTTCCGTTAATAAAATCAGATCAAACTGTTTCTTTAATAGATACTCCTCCTCAATTTTCAAATGAGTTTGAAACAACAGATCCAACAGCTATATATAATCTCTTGCAAAATCAAAAAACCGCTTTTTTGGAGGTTATGAAAAATAAAACAGTTACTATACCTAAAGTTACTACCGTTGAAGTATCAAATGAAAGTTTAACTAATTTAGTATATCGATACTATGGAAGTTTAGAAAATTATGATCTAATAAAAGATTTAAATGATCTAGAAGAAACAAGCTTATTAAATGGAACATATAAAATAGTTACTGCATAATGGATATTAATACAAACAAAATAGCATTACTTGTTAATGGGAGAGAATATATACAATTTAGTGAGATATCTGTAAAAAGAAACATAGAGGCAATATCATCTTCTTTCGAATTTGTAGCAACCAATGAAACAGCAGATATATTCCCATTCAAGGTGTATGATGATTGTACAGTAACCGTTAATGGAAAAACTGTAATAACAGGATATATAAATAGAATAAGACCATCTTATTCAAACACTTCGCACAGTATAAATATACTAGGAAATGATATAACAAGAGATATAGTTGATAGCGAAATATATAATAACTCTCAAATATCAGAAGCCAAAACATTTACTAGTTTGATAGAGACTGTGTTAGAATCGAATGGAATTGAGGGAATAACTGTTTTTAGTTTAATAGATGACCCACCTCTTGGAACAGAAGAGAGTTTTACTGCAAGTGAAACAGGAACGACTATTTTTGATTATATAAAATCAATTGCAAATAAACGCCAAGTGTTATTGACTACTGACGGACAAGGGAGATTGATTATTTATAGAAATGAGGTTCCTGAACAAACAAATCTAAGCTTAATTAATAAAGTAAATAGGTCAAATAACATAATAAAAAGTGCAGAAAGTGACATTAACTATACAAATAGGTATAAAACAATTAAAATATTTTCTCAATCTGGAATTGATACATCAATTCAGGGAGAAGCTATAGATAATACTATAAATAGAAATAGAGTTAAATCTATTGTATCGGATTTGATATACAATCAAGATGATTGTAAAAATTTAGCTACTTGGGAGATAAACAAAAGAAGAGCTAATTCGATAATATATAATTGTATTGTAGCTGGGTTTTGGGCTAAAAATAATGTAATATTTGAACCTAATCAATACTTTACAATTGAAGATGATTATTGTAACATAAGTAATGTTATGTTGCTAAAAAATCTTGAATACAAATATTCAGAAACAAGTGGCTCAATTACAAATTTATCTTTTGTTTCAGCAGATGCATATACTCTATCTGCAAATGCAGTAGGTGCAAACAAAAGCTTAGGTGGCGCATTAGCATGAATATATTAAATATGATAAAAAATTTAGTTAAAAAATCAATTCAAACATTATCTGTGGATGATACTGGAAATTATCAAACGGCTCAAGTGTCTTTTTTAGGTCAAACCCATACAGTTAAACAGCTAATTCCTTATGGTTTATACTCTAATAGTCCAATAAGTTCTGAATGGATAATATTGAGTTTAAGAGCAAATCCAAACGACAAAGTGGGAATTGCCAATGATTACAGTAATAGACCTAAAAACTTAAAAGAGGGAGAAGTTGTTTTATATAATATAAAAACTAATACTTCTATAAAGTTGGACTCAAATGGTGATATATTACTAAATGCAAAAAATATAAATGAAACAGCGCAAGAAAATATTATTTTGAATTTTGAAGATGCAACACTAGAAGGAACAAATATTAATATAATAGGTAGTGGAACAATAAACTTAAATGATGCCGAAGTTAATATTGATGCCGACAACAACGATATTACATTAACCACCACTGGCAATATAAACATTAATGGCGGTAGTGTGACTATTCAATCTGCAACTTCAATTGATGGTAAGGATTTTTTAAGTCATACGCACCCAGCAGGAACACCACCAGGCAATACAGGGCCTGTAAATTAAGGCTTATATAATGGCAACTAGAACTGAAATAAAAATGACATTAAACGAATATGGAATATATGATATATCTGTAGACCCAAATACACAAGATCTTTTAATTGAAGATAGCTATGATACTGATATTGTTTGCGCATTGTTTACTGATAAACGAGCAGATTCATCTCAGATAGCTGAAAGCTCTAATAGAAGGGGATGGAATGGTGACACAGTTGCAGCCCTAACAAATTATGAGATAGGATCATGGATTTGGCTTTTATCACAAGAAAGGCTAACTAACCAAACTGTTAATAAAGCTGTATCTTATGCCAAAGATTCCCTACAATGGGTTTTAGATTTAGATTTGGCAACTAGAATTGATGTACAAGGTTCAAAAGATGGAATAGAAGGTATTCAACTATTAGTAAAAATATATGTGGAAAAAGATCTAGTAAGTCAATATACGGTTAATATTTGGGAAAATTCCATGTATAAAACAATATAAGGAGAGATATAATGCCATTAAATTTTCCAACTTTTGATGAAATTGTTAATAGAAGTAGAGCAGATATTAAAGCCCAGCTTACAGACTCAGACCCATATCAACCTGATAGCATATTAAATGCCATTGCGGTGTCTGATGCAGGGAGAATAAGAGAAATATATGATCAACTTTTAGTATTAAAAAATGACAGTTTAGCTACAACTGCAAGTGATGTGGCGCTAGAAGATATAGGTCAGGTTTATAATTTAAGCCTTAATCCTGCCACTCAAGCATCTGGAAATGTGATAATTACTGGAACTGTTTCATCATCAGTTCCAGCATTTACTAGTTTACAGGCATCTGGTGGAGAAACATATAAAACTCAGGCTGGAGGTTCTATATCAGCACAAACAGTATCTATAAGTACATTAACTCGCATAGGCACAACGGTTACTGCAACCACTCCAACTAATCATAACCTTGGCACTGGTATGTCAATTGTTATTAGTGGAGCAAATGAACCAGAATATAATGGGACATATACTATAACAGTAACTACATTAACCAATTTTCAATATGAAATATCTGGAACTCCAACTACTCCAGCCACAGGTACAATAATAGGTTCGTATGACGGTATATTGTTAGAAGTGCTTTCTGATAATACAGGCCAATTAACAAATGTTTTGGGAGGATCCACTTTAACGCTCACAACTCCAATTGTTGGTGTTTCTAGTACTGCTTTTACCACTTTTTTAGGTATAGATGGTGGTGCTGATATAGAAACATATGAAGAATTTAGGCAACGTTTATTATTAAGGATACAAAATCCAATTACACCATATAATTCTGCTAATATTAAACTAACTGCTAAATCAGTTTCAGGCGTTACAAGGGTTTGGGTATATGAGCCAGATGATATTACAACTAGTGTTAATCCTATAATAATTCTTACAGTGGTGGCTGGAGTAGTACTAGTTCAATTCCCATCATCTCATAATTTGTTAGATGGAATGGAAATAACGGTATCGGGAGCAAATCAAGCATTATTTAATGGTACATTTAGAGTTTTAGTAGCTTCCACTGATCTTGTTATATATCTTTCACCTGGTGCTACTGGTGTTGCAACTGGAACAATAATAGTATCATATAGTAATGTTCAATTGGGCCAAACACGTATATTGTTTGTAAGAGATAATGATACTAGCATTATTCCATCAGCAGCAGAAATAGCCAATGTCAAAGATGAAATATTAACAATTAAACCAGCGAATACTTCGGATAATGATGTAATAGTGGAAGCACCTGTTTTAAACTCAGTAGATTTTACTTTTACAAGCTTGATCCCAGATACACCAGAGCTTAGAGCTAGTATAGAAGAAAACCTAAATAATATATTTTTAACAACAGATCTAGGCCAAACTATAACTGAATCTCAATATTTAACAGCTATACAAAACTCTTATGATACTTCTGCAGGGCAAGGAATAAATTCTTTTGCTTTATCTTCTCCGAGCGGAGATATCGTAGTAACATATAATGAAATATCAGCATTAGGGACAATTACATATCCATAGGAGGCTAATATGGAAAATCGTTTTATTGAGCATACACAAGAGCAGCAAGCTGATATTTTAGCACAGAAGTTGCCAGATGGCGAATTTTGGCAAGCAAAATATGACACAAGATCTACACTGTATAAGCTGTTATTTTCTATGGGGCTAGAATTGTTGAGAATAGAACAGGGTTTAAATTATACATATGACGAGTTGCATATAACTAATTGCCAAGATATGATAACTGATTGGGAAACTGAATATGGAATGAGCGGTGGATGTTTTGATTCAGCAATAAGAAGCGGAACTCTTGAGGAAAGAATTGAGAATATTTTAATCAAAATATCTGCAGATGGTACTAATACAGCAGAACAATTTGAAAATATTGCTGCTAAATTGGGAGTTAATGTTAAAGTTTATAATGGAACAGAACCAGAAATTTTTACATTCCCTTTTACATTTCCTGTCTTTTTGTCAGATACAGTAAGAAATACTAGATATATTATATATGTGCAATGGCTAGACCAACAGCCAAGCGTATTTCCTTTTACGTTTCCAATAACATTCGGAACTCTAGCTCAAAGCATTTTAATATGTTTTTTTAATAAATTAAAGCCAGCAAACTGTAAGATAATATATATTAACTAATAAAAGAAAGGTTATAGAATGAATATTTCTGATAAAATTACAGGTAATTCTTATACTGCTGCAGAATTTAATCAGTTTAAAAATGAAACACAAAACACTATTACAAGTACTGGTCTATCATTAGCTTCTAGTTCAACACAACTTAAAGAGGCCCTAAAAAGATACGCTTTATCTGGAGCCTTTTTTGTAGATTCTGGCGCTGCCGATGCTTATGTGTTAAATGTGGTAGGAAGTTATGGTGCTATAACTGCCTATATAGACGGAATGCGCTGCTTTTTTATTGCAAATGCAACTAATACTGGAACAAGTACAGTAAATGTATCAGGACTAGGCGCTACTACTATTAAAAAGCAACAGTTCTCTACAGACTTATCTGCTGGAGATATAGAAGCTGGGAAATTATATGAGATACAATATGATTCATCTTCTGGTTTTTTTAATCTTATAAAAATTATAGAAGGTGGTTATATAAAAGATGGTTCGGTGACAGGTCAAATTTTAACTTGGAATAATACTAGTAAAGAATGGGATGTGTCTGCATCTCAAACTCCATTAACTACTTTTATTAAAGATGAAAAGGCAAGCACAACACAAGGAGGTACTTTTACTTCTGGTGCTTGGCGAACAAGGGATCTAAATACTCAAACTGGCAATACATCATTTTCTTCTGTAGTTTCAAATCAAATAATAATTTCTACTGCTGGCACTTATATTGTAGAAGCTACTGCGCCAGCAAGAGCAGTAAATGATCATGTCGTTAAGTTGTATAACATATCGGATGCATCAGATGAAATTATAGGATCAACAACATACGCCAATCCAGCAGCTAGTGAACAAACCATATCTCATATAACTGGTGAAATAACTATAGCATCATCAAAAACATTTGAGATACAACATCAATGTCAAACAACTAGGGCGACAGATGGCTTTGGAACATCTTCAGGCTTTGGAGTAAATGAAGTTTATACACAAGTCAAAATAACAAAGATTGCTTAATTATTGAATAAATGAGAGGATAGAAATATGACTGATTATGCTTTAGCAATAGAATACTTAATGGGGGTAGCTAAATATAGATGTGCTGAAAATTATGACATATTAAAGCAAACATGGGAAGATGAAAGACCAATTCCATCAAAGAGTGCTCTTGATTCTGCCTGGATTAATGTATATAAAAACATAAAAAATGATTCAATAAATAAAATAAGAGAAGAGAGGAAATATAAAGATAATATAGGGTATGATGGATACATATATAACAGTGACGAAGCATCTTATCGATTAATAGCTGATGCAGTTAATATTTATTCAAATGATGGTATAACTGAATTGCCACAAGCATGGTGGGATATTAATAACGTTGACACGCTTACAACGCTTAGTTCATTAAAGGGGCTTGCAAATACAATTGCAACAAGAACACAAACTGTCATGGTAATGGCTAGAAGCGCAAAAACAGAAATAACAAATGCAAATACAATAGAAGAAATTGATTCTATCTATAACAATTATATAAGTCAGTAATAGTTTACAAAATAGTAAAGTTTTATATCTCATTACTTGCCAAAAATATAAATAATTAATAATTATAGATAAAAATATAATTGTTAGACATGTACTTATAGTATATAATTATTATTAAATAATATAACATTTATATACCATGCGTACATCAAAAGATAAACAATTCAAAAAATATATATATGGAGCAGGCACGGCGATTCTTGCAACTCTAACAGGTGCAATATATGTAGCAAATCAAAATGCAAATAAAGAAAAGTTGCAATTTATGCGCCAATCTCGGGAAGCTGACTTGGCCCATCACATAACAGTTAAAGAATTTGAAAAAGATATTCAAATAATTAATGAAAGAAGTAAAAAGAATACAAAACATATTGGTATACTTAATATTAAACAAGCTGAAACCACAGTTATTCTGAGGCATATAAATAAGCAATTGGATCAAACTCAAAAGCTTCTGGAATCTTTTATAAATTTTAAAAAAATAGCAACTAAAGATTACATAAACTTAAACGAGGGATAAAATGAGATTATTAATTATCATATCTAGCATTTTTATGCTAACAAGTTGCAATCCATACTTACAGCATTTTAGAAACTTAACTGCAAAAAATGGTGTATTAGATCGCCATGATGCTTATGTTCAAAATGATCAAGAGCTTAAAAATTTACCTGAAGTTAAAGCTGCTTATCTAAATGAAAGTAATTCCTATCGAATAACTGCCAAGCGAGCTTTAAACGAAAAGGATAACACATGTCAGAAATAAGCGATATAAAATCTTTATCGGAAAAAGAAATAAAAGAGTTTCTTGAATCATTAAACGAAAATGAAAAAAACAATTTTATAAAAACTCTAGAAAATTATAAATCCCTAAAAGAAAAATTCAAGAATGGAGTTTATACTAATAAAGAAAAAGAACTAATTAAAATGGGGATAAAGGCATCTGAAACAGCGTTTAAAGAACTAGCCCTTGTTTCTGCGCCTATAGGGGGATATAGAGCTATGTTTAGGTTGTCAGGCGTAGTTTTAGGCATAGTGGCAAAATCAGCGATTAAAACCTTGTTTATATAAAAACAAATAATAATAGCCCGTATGGTGTAATTGGCTAACACGTCGCACTTTCTATGCGAAGATATAGTCGGTTCGAGTCCGCTTGCGGGTACCATTAAATTATGAATATACCATATCCAATTGCTATCAATATTTCTGATAGAGAAAGACAAATTCAAGAAGACTATTTGTGTGATTTGCCAAATGGAGTAATATTAACTATTAATCGTGGGTTTATTTACGATGGAGCCAGTATTCCTAGATTATTTTGGTCATTAATTGGTAGTCCATTTACAGGAACGCATCAAAGAGCCGCATTAATTCATGATGCTCTTTATGCAGCAGAATTATATAGCAGAGAAACGTGTGATTGGATATTTCTACAAATAATGCAATATCATGGGTGCAACTGGCTTAAACGTAATTTAATGTGGAGTGCTGTAAAGATATTTGGTCGTTCTGTTTGGAAAAGTCACAAAAAAGAAGAGGTTGAAAAAGCTAGAAAGTTAGTTAAGTTAATATCTTGACGATACTAATAATATATTCCCCTTGCATTGACTAACCTAATGCCTCCCACATAATTATTTTAGTATCGTCCTTTTTTATTATGTTCTGAATATATGTATAATCTTCATTGTTGAAAATACTACAAGCAATAATATAAAAATTATACAAGAAATATTTGCAGAAACAATGTGGTTAAAAAAATTATATAATAAATGATCCATAGTTTTGTAAAATAAATTCAAATTATTAAACATAGCAGTCATTATCCACCACAAACCATACAGGCCCTTCCATCGTTATTGCTGCATGATTTATAAGATGTATTATAATATTTACAAGTTTAATTATGTCTAATGTTGCTTCTTATATTTAATTTATATATGATTTCTTGATTTTGTAGTGATTGAGAAGAATATTTATTCGCAAGTGTAGAATTTGGGTCTGGCCCAATATCTTTATATGGTCTTATTCCTCTTCGCCAAGCCCAAGGAGGAATAGGGTTATTTTGCTTCCATAGCCCCATTTTATCTCTTTTGGCCTCTGCTTCTGCTTTTGCTAAGTCTTTATCTTTAGAGTATTGTTTATAATGCCAAGCCAAGCCTAGTTTAACAAGCCTTTTGTTTACGTATACATTATTACAATATACTTTGCCTATAATTCTTCCGTATCTTCCCTTTTTATCATATCCAACTCTAACAATATTATTGTTTGTAAGAAAGCTGAGAAGGTTTTTTGCGTCATTACCATATGGTTGTGCCTTTTCTGGACAATCAATACCATATAGCCTTACTTTAATTTTATCTCCACTATGTGTTAGTATTTGTATGGTATCCCCATCATATACTTTAATAACTTTTCCAGAAATTTGAGAAGAATATAAGCAGTTTATAAATAGCGAAAAATATGCCAATAAGATACTTTTAATTATTATTTTCATTTTCATTGTTGACTCCATTTTAGATTAAATAGAATAGCATCGCAAACAATATAGCAGCAATACCTATAATTATTTTAGTATCGTCCTTTTTTATTATGTTCTGAATATATGTATAATCTTCATTGTTGAAAATACTACAAGCAATAATATAAAAATTATACAAGAAATATTTGTAGAAACAATGTGGCTAAAAAAATAAGCATTTACTCCTATAGTAGTTGCAATATAACGCCTAGCTTCAATTGATGCTGCCTTTTTATCGTCGTAAAATAAGTGTTCATTTAATTTCATTGTTTACTCCTATCTATAGTCATACATTAATTGTTGCTCTGTATCATAGAAATCTTTAGCTTCATTTCTTAAATATGTGCATTCTTCACAAAGATATGTTGTAGAAAGTATATTATCTGGCTCAAAGTCTTTTATTTCATCTTCTGAAAAATGTTGCTTGCAATCTTCACATAAAACTTTCATTTTTTATCTCCTAGCATATTAAATTGTAGTTTTGTTATATGAACATTAAATTCAAGTAGACTTTTAATAGCTTTATTATATATCTCTGTACATATTTTTTCTCTTTGGGTGTTAAACTCAATAATATCTAATATAGAATCTATTACAGAGAGATGATGTTTGATGCTATCAAACTTCTTTTGCAGTTGTAGTTCTCTTATTTCGTTCATGATAATCCTTTGTTTTTATTGTAATATAATCATTAGCCAGAGCCATTGCCATTGCCATAGCCATTGCCATCGCCAGAGCCATCGCCAGAGCCATCGCCATAGCCATCGCCATAGCCATCGCCATTGCCATAGCCATCGCCAGAGCCATCGCCATAGCCAGAGCCATAGCCAGAGCCATTGCCAGAGCCATCGCCAGAGCCATCGCCAGAGCCATTGCCAGAGCCATCGCCAGAGCCATCGCCAGAGCCATAGCCAGAGCCATCGCCATAATTTATAGGTTGTTTATTTATTTTTTCCATTCTGGGACCTCTTTGATTGATTTAATTGCCTTTTTAGTACATGGGATGATTTCTATTGCTTCTAGCAACGTTATCTTTTCTATCTCACAAGAAAACTTGCAATTATCTGGAGCATTTGTTCCATCTTTAGATAACTGGCTGAGAGAACATGCACCATCCCAATACCAGATGCGCCTTGTATTAATCAGTTCTACCTCTTTGCCTTTTCTTGATTTTAGATAGCCAGCATGTACACCAGCCGAAAAAGTGCGAATGATTACGTACTCTAAGCCTTCTTGTTTGTTTTCTTTAGATACATACTCAATGCCGTTAATTGTTAATGTCTCTTCCATTTTTTTATCCTTTCTTGTTTTGGTTCTATTATCAATTTTACCTCTTAATATATTAATTACAAGAGAAAATACAAAAAAAATATAATATTTTTGCAAAATAGGCTTGAAAAGAGTAGATGACTCTATATAATAATTAGTAAAGAGAACTAAAATAAACCAAGATAGAAGGAACAAACATGGAGAGAAAAACAATAATAATAAACAAATTTGCTCATTCAATTTTAAAGAAAGAGTCAAAGAGACGAAGAGCAAATAAAGAGGTAAGCCTAAGCAAAGCTATAAGCGATATAGGTTCAGAATATATAATTGAATATTCAAAACAAATAAAGGAGTCAAAAAAATGAGCCAAGAAATTGAAAAACTAAAAAATAGGATTAAAGAGCTTGAATTTAAAGTAAAAGCACAGGAGCTAATAATAGTAAACAATTCTAAGCTTATTAAAAACTTATTGAAGGTGACATAATGAAAACAGTAGATATTAAGGGAAAACCATATGTAGAAGTTAATCAAAGGCTAAAATATTTTAGAGAAAAATTTGGAGGATATTGTCTATTATCAGAAATAATTGAGTTGGATCATGATAGATGCATTATAAAAGCTAAAATAATAAATAATGAAGGGACAGAGGTAGCTAACGGGACTGCATATGAAGATGCAAATTCTACATTTATCAATAAAACCTCATATATTGAGAATTGTGAGACGTCAGCGTGGGGGAGATGCTTAGCCAATTTTGGTATTGGTGTAGATTCTTCTGTAGCTTCAGCAGATGAAGTGTTAAATGCTATTAATAATCGGTCCAGCAAAAAACCACAAAACGAAATAATATCAAAAGTTAAAAGCCAGAAAGACCTATGGCAAATCTGCCAAGATAATAAGCTGGAAGAGTCTGAGATAATACAAATATACAAAAAATCAGGAGGTACAATAAACGCATTCAAAAAAGAAGTCATTAAATATGTTGATGAATTAAATAGCAAAGGATTATTTTAAGTGAAAGATCTAATAATTATATTGTTAATATCACCATTAATATTTTTAGCGGTATTAATATTTTTTATAGTATTGGGCTTTATGTTTGCATCACTTGCTCCAATAGCATTTTACTATGATTTGAAAGGGAAGGAAAACATATGGATGATTTAATTAGATTAGATAGCAGCATATATAAAAAAGAAGCATCTCAATTAACAAATCAAGAGGTATCTGTTAACCTAGAATCATTTGACAAGGTAATTAAAGAACTTCAAAAGGTACAAAAGAAGCTAAAAGACGAGGCACAAAAAAGAATGGTTGAAGGGGAAAATATACCAAAGTACTATCTGATTAAATCAAAGACTAGAAAAGCAAAAGACATTAAAAAATTGTTTGGATTCTTGAGGGAGCATAATATTGACAATGAAGCCTTTTTAAGCGCATGTAGTGTATCTGTAACATCACTAGAGGGTGAATACATAAAAGCTACTCAGAACATATCAGGACGGCCTAAAAAGGAGCTTAAGGAAGAGTTTAACGAATTGGTCAAGCCATATTTAGAAGATACTAAAGAAACATTAAGTGTAAGGAGGGTATAAGGTGAAAGTATATATAACATCTGTTGTAATAAGTATTGTAATATCTATTCTATGTGGATGCACAAGAAATGTATCGTATGTAAAAAAACACGCGAATAGAGCAGCTAAGGATTTAGGATTTAAAATAATTGGATATGAGGGATATCAGTGGGATCCTTGTTTTGGGGGACGGGTTTATTATACGCTGGTGAGACTAAACAGCAACGATAAAACAATATATGATGCAGGCTTTGTTTATGCTCCCATTGCTAAAGAAATAAATATCTATAACTTAAGGGCTATTAATGCTGTTTCTACAAATAATAAATAGGTTTAATATCTTAAAGAGGTGTAAACAATGAGAATTAAAGAAGCATATAAAGAGTTACAAGACTGTGAAAGTAAAGGATGCGATAGCATTTTAATAGCTATATCATTGTACAAAAAAATATTTTTAAGATATCAAAAGCTCAAAAAGCAAAATAAGAAGCTTAAGAAGAGAATTAAGAAGGATAGAAAAATAAGATGGTAGTGATAATGGGTATATGGGGGGAATTAAAATAGCAGATGACTAAAATAATTCCAAAATTTGAAGGTCATATAAATGAGCTTGGCAAACTTGAGCTAAAGAACAGGGCAGTATTTAAGCAATACTTAATAACTCTAAAAGGCGACGTTGAGATTATCGTTAAGCGAAAGAGCAGCCGAAAAACGAGAAGCAATGAACAAAATAAATATTACTGGGGAGTTGTATTACCCCTAATAGCTCAGTGGATGGGGGATACTCCAGAAAGCACACATGATGCTTTGAGAATGTTATTTTTAAAGGATATAAGTAAAAGATTAACTAGAATAAAATCAACGACTGAGCTTACTACAAGCCAATTTGAAGAATATATGAAAAATATAAGAGAGTATATGGCAATAGAATATAATGTGTATATACCATTGCCGAACGAATATTGGGAGGAGTAATGAAAAATAAAGATATGACTAAATGCTTTAGTACGAAAAGTTTTATAGACAATATATTAAATGGTTTCAAGAAAATAAAACCAGTTGGTGTGTCAGAATTACCACATATCCCAGAGGATAAAACGCCACCAATGCCAGCGGTAAAGCCTCCGAAGAAACGTTACTGCCCTACTTGTAATGCAGAGTTATATATGCTGTCCCCTTTTAATGATGTTACGTGTGAACATTGTTATCCAATTTTAAGGGAACTAATATTGGAAAGGATTAAGGTTAATAATGAAAAAATATAAACTACTAAAACTAATAGAACCAGGCATAACCAAGGTAATAGAAATATTCGATACACTGCAAGATGCAGTATACGTAAAAAAGGCATTAGAACGTGTTTACAACAATAAACAATACATTGTGGAAGGGTACGAAGATGAAGAAAAAAAGAATACCAGGTCTTAATATACATGACTACATAGATGGATATAGCAATTGCGTAATAAACTATACTTTAGATGCAAAGTGTAAAAATTGTGAGATGTTAAAACAAGAGCTAGACATAAAAAACTCTAAATTAGAAGAAATTAGGAAGATAGTGGAGGAATTGTTATGACAGTTAAGGAACTTAAAGAAAAACTTAATAATTATGAAGATGACTTACAAGTATGTATATATGATAGTGCGTACTATGACTATGAGTCAATAATTGAGCTAACATAACAAATGATACTTATTATAATGATATGGGAAGTAGTATTAAAGGTAAGTTTATATTATTAACCTGAAAGGAGTAACTATGTGGGGAGGGAAAAGAAAAGGGGCTGGAAGAAAGAAGAATGCAGAAAAAGGGGAGTATACATCAATATCGCTATATAGCTCTACAAGAGACTTGCTAAGACCTATAGAGGGCAAAACTTACGACGAAAAAGTGCTTACTTTGTTAAAAAATCAGAAAAAAGATTAGATTGCCTTGAAAAAACTATTGACTTTTCAAGAAGAGCCCTTATACTAACTACTATAACAACAAACAGAAAGGGCAGAAACATGAAAGAGATTGAATTTATAAACAGTATGATTTCTTTACTTAAAGATATCAAGTCAGATATAAATAAGAGAGAAAAGCTTATGGTAAAGACCTCAGAAATGGCTACCTCACTACAAGATTATACACCTAATTCAATATCTAAAGTAAATACACAGTTAAACTTTCTTTGTATGGATATTAGTAAAAAAAAGGCATTCTTTACAAATAAGTTTAGGAATTCTATACTTGAGGAAGATGATACTACTTATTGTCCGAGTGGATTTCATAAATTCGGCAAATGAGGGAGGAACTCGCAAGCGCGAGACAGTGATCGGCGCACTATAAAAAAATGGGTTGCCTCTACTGCAGCTCTTGAGGCAATTCATCGTCGTTATCAAATAACCGTCAAATAACCGTCAAATAAGGAGGAATAAATGAAAAATTTAAAAAAACAACAGCTAGATATATCAAAAGGAATAATAGGAATTGGATGTATGTTAACGCTAATCCCAATTTTGATTATTATAATATTTATAGTATATCATATATTAGTTTCTTAAACATAATGAATGGAGCCTAAAAATGAAAGTCAACGGATACACAATCAAACAAGGCGCTGATTTAATGGGTGCTGATTTACATCGTGCTGATTTACAGGGTGCTGATTTACAGGGTGCTGATTTACAGGGTGCTGATTTAAGAGAGGCTAATCTAAGAGGTGCTGATTTAGTAGGTGCTGATTTACATCGTGCTGATTTAAGCGGTGCTAAATTACAGAGTGCTATTTTACATAGTGCTGATTTACATAGTGCTGATTTACAGAGTACTGATTTACGCGGTGCTAATTTAGAAGATGTTAATTTACGTCGTGCTGATTTGAGTGGTGCTAATTTAAGTAATGCTGATTTGAGATGTGCTAATTTAATAGATGTTAATTTAAAGGGTGCTGACTTATATTGTGCTGATTTGAGTGGTGCTGATTTAAGTAATGCTAATTTGAGATGTGCTAATTTAAGTGAGACTAATTTAATAGGTGTTAATTTAACCGACGTAAAAGTAGATAAAAACACTAAAGGTTATTATTTAGTATGTCCTGAAAAGGGAGCATTTATAGCATACAAGAAATGCCAATATAATGTTATAGTTACACTTAAAGTTCTAGCATCGTCTAAGCGTAGTTCTGCTACTACAAAGAAATGTAGATGTAGTAAAGCTAAAGTAGTAGAAATATCTGACGGTGAGAAAGTTGCGTATTCTACTTATGACCCTGAT
>Ga0180437_10001399_pt1 | contig 41416 bp, 44 predicted proteins | sample SS_ome_4_FD_132410 | JGI IMG/M metagenome (GOLD analysis project Ga0180437, IMG submission 132410) | Hypersaline lake sediment archaeal communities from the Salton Sea, California, USA - SS_3_D_1 metaG | ecosystem: Environmental > Aquatic > Non-marine Saline and Alkaline > Hypersaline >...
GTTTTCATTATTAGGCCCTTTCTCTGATTGATTTAATGTTTCGTTTTTTCTTAACCATCGACCAGATTGAGGGCTTTTCTATTGGCCCGATAATAATGTGCGAAAAATATTGTACCTTATCATTTGGCCTCCTGTAATATCAATTACGACTATAGGGATGGGGTTTTCCAATTTCGCGCAATGTTTAATCAGTTTTATCTTTGTTCCCACATCGCGTTCGGTGGAATCGGAGGAAACCTTGTTACATAAATCATAGTAATTGTCATACTTTCGATATCTTCCGACGATATTAGCATCGTTACCTGGGAAAAAGTACCTGTTTTTCTCCTTGCAAATCTTTGTGATGATAGGATAAATTTCATTCAACACCATTTTGCTTGAAACAAATATTCCTGTACTTACGGGAATACTTAATATTTGTTTTAATGCTGTTTCAAGGATATAACACTCGCTTTGCCTAAACCTCATATCCTTTAAGTCTTTTTTGTGCGATGTATTAATGCCTATCAGCCCATAACAATTATAATTTTCCACCGGAAACTCAGATTTAATCTTACACGAAACTGCATCATCCGAAACCATAGCTGCCATTGTTTCAACGGGGCTTATTGTTGCACTCAAGTACACCGAACTATAACATCCAATCACAGTTTCTTGTATCTTTTGCTTGGGATTCAGCGTATAAATGCTCCAGCAGGGAATTGAATTGTATTCTTGAGTTTCCAGAACAAAATCACGAGGGCATGTAATTATATTTTCGATCAGCCTGTTGAATTCAGCAATTTGGCTAAAGAGTTTTTCTTCGGTCTGGTCGATACTTGTCTCATCGATAAAACCAAATACTAAATCTGAGAACAGATTGCCCAATTCGTCCTTAGCAACCAAGCCTCTGATATTGCCATCAAATAACTTTCCCACAACCATATTGTAAAAATCAATCGATCTTTTAACGAAATCAGAAAGCAGATCAATCGCTTCTTCCGCAAATTTAAAGGAATGGACTTTGAAATAATCGTCATTGTGCAACCCCAATAATTCTGTCATCTGAGTGGCTTTAATCCTTTCAAAAGCGATGTTATTTGAATTTAAAAACGATTTGCTGATATGTGAAATGTTTGGAAAAAAACATGAAGCGGCATCTTCCAGGACGTCCCTTTGGGACATCACGCGATCTTTCTCAACCTGTAAATTATGATAGGTATTATTCAGTTGCAATAATAATATTTCCAATGCTTGGATATCACTTTTTAACTGTTTACATGCCCCTTTAAGTTCTTTTGCTCTCGCAAGATTGTTGGAAATATTCGCATTTATTGAAGGGATAACTTTTTCTTTAAAATTGTTGACTTGATAGGTAATAGTATCAATTCTATTTTCATATTTCTTTTTTTCTTTGTTTTTACTCCTAAGTGTATTTATTAGTTGTCCTCTCATTTCTTTTAACTCTTGGATCCCAGTATAGAGTTCACTTTTGTTTTCTTTTAACTTATCAATGTCAGCTACAACGCTATCAATATTTCTCGATATGAGCATTTTCATTTCACGTGATCCTGGAACTTTTATTTGCGCAATAAGGCTCTTTTTCTGGTCGTAAAGGCGTGATATTTCTGTGGACATGTTTTTGATTTGTTCATATTCTTGTTGAATATTGTTTGTTTGTGCGTCTATATCATCTTGAAGAAATTCTATCTCGCTGTTAAGTTTGTCAACTTTATAATTTAGGCTGTCACGTTCATCCTTCAACTCTCTAATTTTATTTTTAATATCCTTCAACTTGGTTTCGTCTTCTGGTATCCATGTCCCCTCTATGAGATCAATCATTTCTTGTTTTTTCTTTAGGTCCTTACTTTTGAAGTATATTTCTCTTTCTGTTGTCCTGATTTCCTGATGTGTGTTGAAAAGTAAATCATTAATTTTTTTTATTTCTTCACTAATAAGCTGCCTTAACTTATCAAAAACATAACGACTTGTATGTTTTAAAAATGATAAAACCAATAAATACTTCAACTCGCAAAGGTCGAAAGCTGGCGAATCAGAAACAGTATCCTGTTCGAAATAACCAACATCGATAAAAGGTTTATCAACCACATCTTCAAAAAAGTTATGTGCTTCATCGAAAATCAAGATAATATTTTCACGTTTATCTGGCATTCCCATGTATTCTCTTCGATAGCCTTCATTTAATACTTTTGAATATGTTGAAAGCACTATGTTGGCATTTTTGGAAGTATTGAAGCGGCATACTTTATACGGACAAATGCCATCTTCATAGAGCTTCTTCATTTCTTGGAAATCTAAAATCCTTGGATTAGTAGCAGATTTGTTGTCCTCCTCGTTGTATGGACAATCTTTGCAGCTTTCCTGATTGCACGCCCATTTACGAGTACTTTCTCTGCCAACATTTAGGGAAACAGAAATGTCGTGAAATTCTTTAGAATTTAAAACAGTTTTCAGTTCATTGAGAAAATTTTCTAACTGCGAAATGGTACGAGTCGTATATATTATCCGCTTATTACTCTTAAGCACAAATGGCATGAACGAACATATCATTGCTAAAGATTTCCCTAAACCTGTAGGACCTTCGATCACAATCGGCTTTCGACAAACCATTGCATTAAAGCATGCTTCTATAAACTCTATTTGACGCTTACGGGGTTCGCGATCACCAAATACTTGCCCTATGATATTGTTGTAATCAAATTTCATTGTTTTAGCTTATCTTAAATTTTCTCATTGCTATTCAATATCCGACTATTTATCAATTGAGTTCAAATCTGTTTCCATAGTTTTCCTGGTTGCCAACTGTAAACAACTCTTTGGTTGAAATTGTAATTGTGTCCGGAAAGCCTGTTATGGTATTGCGGCCTGAAATTTCTAAATATACATCTCTTTTCCAATATAAAAGTAAGTTGAGCATACCCACAATGTGTTCTGCTCTTAAATCGCTAATCAGAATATAATAATGGTTTTTAAGGTAGTTAATAATCACTTGCTCAGACATTATTCTAAATCCATTTTTAACAATATTTTACCTGTGCCGTTACCATTTAGACAGAGATACCCAGTGTCGACTGCATCTATATAGTACATCACTTATCATATTTGTAATAGGTGATACATGAATACGTTTCTGAAATCTTCTGTATGAGAACAAATAAGGCTGTATTTTACGCCACATTACAATTCAGTCAATCCGGCAAATTTTACCTCTGCGTCCTTATTTAATTCCCCAGCTTAACCATAAGTTTGATTAAGCTGGGGAATTATGTTGAGCCTATGCTTTAATCATCTAATCCGAGAGCTTCACGAATCGCCTTGTTAGCCTCCTTCTCGCTAATCTCTTTTTCAGCACGTTTGCTTTTATCGACATTGTGCTTGACAATATTACTGGGATCATGCCAGTCCATATGGCATTCAAAACACTGCTTAGCTTTAGGCGTTCTCAATGGTTGACCGCAATATGGACAGGGCTTTGTTTCTGTTTCTTCACTAGGGCCTTCAAAATACTCTTGAACCGCATCAGCTAATTGTTTTCTTAATTCATCGTCTTCCAGAACTAACTCAGGTACGACAAACCCGCCATGTATGATTGAACCTTTTCGTTGACCATCATATAACACTTGTGTAAATACACCTTCTTCAATTACAACTGCTATCGAATGGGTAACATCATTTCGACCACAGGTATTACAGTGAGATTCTATGTGGGTAGGTAAAATTGTAAAGGAAGGCAGGCAATTATTAGGTTCTATTATCTTGTCTCTCTCAACTCCAAGAACTTTGGAATAATACTGCTTTTCTCCTTTTTCAAACGCCTTCAAAACCTCATCAGCGAGTCTATCCCCAATTCCATAATCATTCATATATGAGCCGGGTAATTTGGCTTGCATGACGAAATGACATTTCTCCCCACATTTTTCACATTCTGACTCGAAATGAAAAAATTCGCTGAGACCCATATTTGATTATCCTTTCATAATAATTGAATAATATTCTACTTATACTATCTGATTCACATATGACATAACCATGTGAAGCTATAATTGTCGCCTTTCGGCATTCCATTCCATCGGAGACTCCGTATGATTTCAACAGAGCCATTCACAAGGGCTTCCTTTGAACCCCGTGCATATTATGCACTTGTCAAAAAGCATGAACTGATACCGTATTCTGTTGCGGGTCTCTTGGTATGAGAATTTGCCTATGACCACGTTCATTCGGCATTGAAATCTTGTCAAGATCGTTGCTAATATATAGCAAGTGCAGAGAATAATTTCTGATATATTCTGAAAAGGTAATTTTAGAAAAACATGGGATGGTTCAAATAGCCGTCTTAAAGGCATAAGCATTTATTTTATAAGCAGTTATAACCGCAAAAACTGAAGATGTCTCTGTGAACATCAAATTCGACATTATTGCTACGGCTTCTGTAACAATTCAGATTACAGTTGATTAGAAAGAAAACTTTATAAACTTTCCGAGTTTCCTCAGAACAAATAGCTGCTCCAGGTAGATGGTATGAAATATATCACAACTTTGTATACTGGTATAATAAACACCCGTTGCCTTTGGGATATGCTTCAAAAATACACTACCTCCGGCCGGGGCGTAGTGTATTTTTGAGGATTTTTTGGGGATTTTCAAAACATTTATATAGTTGTATGTTTTTTGTCTCTTGCATGGCAGAAAAAGCAGATCCCTTTAAAAATAAACAGCGTTGGGAACAATGGAAAAAAGACCTGAAAGTTGCGACACGTTACGACAATAACTCTTTATCCAGGATTAATCATGATCTGATTGTTGAGTACCTTCTCGATATGGAAGCAGGCTACAACGTCGCGCGTAAAGGCAAATTAAGCTATATAAGGCTCAATACTATCCGCCAGCGGATAACATGGGTTATCACTAATATCGGGTTAGAAGACATCACAAAAGCCACCAGACGCGAACTATTGACCTTCTTCAATAAAATGGTTTCCGGCGAAATTAAACGCAACGATGGAAGAAAATACCGCTCCGTAATTGATTATATAAAGGTTTTCAAAGCATTCTGGCACTGGTTCCAGAAAAGAGAATTAGAACATGATCATATCGTAAAAGATGTTACGGTTGATCTGACGGTTGAAGCCAATGAAAACGAATTTGTTTACTTTATAATTGATGAACTGAGAACCGTAATAAATTACTGTAAGTTCGAATATCGTGTGTACCTGTGGTTTCTGTTCGATTCCGGAATAAGGGCACCGACAGAGTTTATGAGTTTGATGGTTGGAGATTTTCACTGGCTTGATGACAACAATCTTTATGAACTCGATATTAAAGACAGTTACGCAAAGACCTTTGGTAGGAAGATTAAGCTTGTCCTGTCTTCACAAATACTAAAAGAGTTCCTAGCCAATCGTAAACCTGAGGAGGCTTTTTTCACCATAGACTGGCGGGCATTCTGTCAGTATATAAAACGCGTATTTGTCAGAGTTCTCGGCGACAAACCCACAAAGGGTGGTAAAAGCATAAAAGAAATCAGGCCTTATGATTTTCGGCATAGTGCGGCATGTTACTGGCGGCCAAGATACAAAAATGTCAATGCTTATATGTACAGGTTTGGCTGGAAGGAAATGAGAATGGTCAATTATTACACCAAATTTCTTGGCATGAGAGATACCATCAGCCATGATGATCTGATTGTCGATTCAGATGCCAAAAGCAGGCTTGAAAAAGAGCTGGAGCAGGAAAGAAAAACAAGGGCTCTTATGGAGGAGCGATTAGCTGCTCAGGAAAAACAATTCAATGATATGAATACCAAATTCGAACAGATTAACATATTTATGAATCGCCTGTTCAAACGTGACCCTTCTCTTGCAAAAACGCTCGCACAAAAGGCCAAAGGCCATAACATTTCTGTAAATGATTCTTAAAAACAACAGTTTTTGCGAAAGATTTAAATAGAGCAACGCATTCTTCTTTATTACTGGCGGGTAACAAAATGACAAATAAACCTTCGTCTATACATATTGATGATCTTGTTAGGCCTATCTGGTTTGAAAAGATTATGAGGCAATTGGAATTGGATAAGAATAGGCCACTAAGGCCAAATTACCGAAAAATATAAATACACGTACATCTCAAAGTCCCTCATGAGACTTGAAACATTTTTCAAAGGATTAAACTTTTATGAACTGTTGGAATCTCTGATCCCTGACTTTGTCTTGGCATTTGCCTTTTTTACATCGATCACTTATGCGGTCTTAGGTAAAAAATTTGAACAGCAAAGACCTGCTATCGTAATGTCGGCTTCTATCGGTTTTGCATTATCGATTGGACTGGTATGGTGGGAACAGGCGAATGATCTTTCAATCAGAAATCTCGGCCCAATAGCTATCGGTTTTGCCATACTCGTTATTTCGTTTGTAATGTACCAGTCTATTCGTCGGATTGGAGGTTCCTGGGCGGGGGCAGGAATTACACTTGGAGCAAGTATATTGATTTCCCGCTTGTTGGAATTGAATGTCCCTATTGACCTGGAAATAATTCAGACTATTACTGTAGTCGCATTGGTAATAGGGATTTTGGCATTCTTTTCACACACCAAAGGCCGTTCAATTAATTTCACACGCACACCGAATAATATGCCAGATGTTCGTCATGATATGGCTGATTTGTATAGGAACAGGCACCTGTCAGACAAACTCTTTCGAAACATGCGAAGTTTACGTAAAGAAGTCAAAACTTTGAATGAACATCCGCAGGACGCAGGCAATGTACTTGTGCAGCTAAAAAAAATGCTTCCCTTACAAGGCTATCTGACTGAAAGGATGGCTCAACTTCGAGCAAAAGCTCACCAAATCCGCAATGGCCATATTGCAAGATTGGAAGAAACAAAATACGTATTTTCAAAATTGCCTGTTTCGGAAAAGAAAAAGGCCTCTGCAGAATTAGCTGCCCGGTACAACCAGATTATCGGTATCGATACCCGACTGGACAGGCTCAATAAGGCTGTCGCTGAAAATGAACGCCGAATCAGAGAACTAACCAGCCAGGCACAACAATATACCGCCAGGTATGATTATCAGAAACTAACTGGAACTCTTAAAGCTGCTGAGAAACTCCAGCATCATAACAGCAAATTATTCAAAATCATCGAACGAACAGAAGGCAAACTCGCCACTATTGCTAAAAAAATCGCAAAAGAAACCAAGGGGGTAAACAAAAAATGAATAAGCAAATCAAAGAACCAGAGCTTGCGGATATACTGCATGAACTTGACCCGCCGTATGAGTCAAAAGAGGAATTACAGATTGGCCGTATATTGGATCGATATGGAATACCATTTTTCTATAAGCAAGCTACCGTTATCTACTATGACGGCAACAATGAAATATGGAAACCGACATTTACACTGCCTCAGCAAGGTTGCTATGTCATTGACTACATCGCCCAGGCAAACGGCCAGAACAGCAAAAACAACATGGTCCAAAAGCGAAAGGACATCTATGACTACAATCAGATTCCCGCCACAGTGTTAGGGCCAAAGGATTTGAAGAAGCCTAACTTTCGAAATGACCTATACCAGAAGCTAAAAGAAGAGTTCTGCCGATTCCATAATCCGCTAGCTTATGGCATGAAATCTCAAAGTAATTAATGCAGCCCAGGTAGAAATATAAAATTACCCGGTTATGGTGTGACTCCATTCAACCAGTTTTCAGCAAATAAAGCGAAGTCTCTGAAATCCACAAAATTGTCCCCATTTGGCTCTGGTGCAATATCAGCAGACGGATTACCCGGAGTTTCCAGCCATTGGTTGCACAAATACATCAAGTCAACAATATCAACCGCATTGTTACAATCAAAATCAGCTGGATATATCCTTGTGCAAAGGCCCATATATACATCATCTATCCTAACCTGTGAACTTACACTGGGTCCATAAGCGATTTTGAAAGTTATTGTCTGAACAGTGCCTCTTTTCTCAACGGGTACCGTACAAGTCTTCCATCCGCTATGCAAATAATCTAATGTTACAGCACCGATGATATTGGACGCAATTTCTTCTCCCATATAAACAACAAGTTCATTGCCGGTCTCAGTTTGGTTGGTTACATCAAAATAGAAACTAATCCCTATAGCATCACTGGGTACGTAAAAACGATTATGGCGCCTCCATTCTTTTCCCAAATCCAGTTCAAGATAGCCATTATCAAAATGACCAGGCCCACCACCTCCATGCTCACTCCATCCTGGAAATGGAAGTCCAAGAAGATCAGCCATTGGGCCTCGCTGGAAATCACCGTTAATAATAACACCAGATTCAAATGTGAAAGCTATTGATGTTTGTTCTCCTGAAATCCCTTGCCGAGAACCTCCAACTATTCGAGAGTAATAATAACCACCCTCTTCTCGAGTTGGAAATGCGCCGCCATACCATCCTTCCTCTCCACTGACTAAATCAATAGTACCTAAATACCATTCGTGAACGTCGGAATGATTAATACTATTTCCAAGATATGTGGGATAAGTCCCTGGAAAATCCCTACCATCCAACCCACCATCGTCGCTCCAGTAATTATCCGCCCAATCAACTCCAATCCAACTCACAAAACCAATATCACCTAAACTTGGGTTAACATCGTAATCATCACAAATACCAGACCAGCCAGAATCAACAGGGTCAAGCGTAGTTACTTGCTTTATTAAATATCCCGCAGCAATCAATCTTTCAGCAGCTTCACTGTTTACCACACATCCACGACTGTGCCCAATTAAGTGAATATTATCAAAATCAAAATCACCCCTTTGCTTACCCATAATTAATGCGGCGAATAAAGCATCTCCCGCAGTTTCGGAATGACCGTAATAATCCTGGCTGCTTTCAGCTGCCCAGTTAAAAACAAGTATTGTTTCACCATAACTGTCAGATGGCTGCTGCACTTCAAATATGCCGGTTGTCTTGTTATATAGCAACACTCTTCCAGCACCTGCCCGAATGCGAATTGCCTGAGCCATTGTTAAAGGCCAATTTGGAAGTGTCCCCAGAGGTCGATAACCGTGAGTGATTACAGTTATCGGCTTGGTCGCCATAACACCAAATGTTTCCGAATCTGCCCATGTTTTATTTACACGAAAAGAATCAACACTCACGGCACTACTGTCAGAATATTTTCCAGAAAAACGAGGATTGGAATCCAGCGGAAATAAATCCGAATCGCCACAGTGGCTCGTTGTCTGTGTACTCACATCCAGTGCAAAAACAGCAGAATCTCCATAGCCGCTATCTGCCATTGCTGAATTACAAAAGCAACATAGCAAAAAACCAACAAAAATACAGATTATGATCTTGCAACTATTCATCAAACACTTTGCATCTTTGCCTATGGGTCCACTACCATTACACAGCGAAAGCCTAGATTATCAGCATGCGTTGAACCAGAGGCATCAAAAACGTGATATAAAACCATATTGCCGGTAGTTCCATCAGACCAACCGCCACCTTTTGAAATGTTTCCCTCCACAAACTCTCTAACATTTCCGCTCATATCATAACATCCGTAATAACTCTTTGCGTCGTTTGTTCCATTGCTACCATTGTATCTGCCCACTTCCGTTGTATTGCTTATACAAGCTGAACCATTCCAATTACACCAACTACAATCTATGACACTGTCTTGGTGATAACCATATTTATAATAGTGCTGCTCAACAGGATCCCAAGCAGCCGCTTTTTCCCACTCCTGTTCTGTTGGAAGACGATATGTCATTCCTTCTAGATCGCTCCTCCATACACAAAAGGCTGAAGCCCATGAACGTTGTAACCATCGTACCGGACAATTTTCCCTGCCTGCCTGTACAGAATAAGAGTAATTACCCGCAACTCCGAAGCGTTCAATTTCCATTTCTGAATGCCAATACGTACCATCTGGGTCCGAGTCGTTGAGAAACTGACAATAAAACTGATTGGTAACCTCATATTTATCTATAAGAAAACTGTCGACATATACCCAATCATCAGGATTTGGGGTATTGTTAAATGCAAACAATCCGCCAGGCACTAAAACTTTCGGTGCAGTGCCATTACCATCATCGGCATAAACGCGAACCTTAAACGATCCGATCCGACCAGGAACATCTGTTGCTGCATCCCATATAACATGCTTGCTTCCAGGGGTGACACCAGAACCTACATGACCACTAAAAGCCCAGGCTGGCACACGCCAGCTTACACCGTCATCATCACTGACGAATACCCATATCGTGCAATTGTCACCATCTGCATCAGTGAGGCTATAGTAAATGTCCACTAACTTAGAATCATCACCCCGCTGACTGGCCGTTACATTGCTTACAACAGGGGCGGAGTTGGCAAGGACTAAATTGCTATAGGCTAATATCACGACTGTCGACATAAAGAAAAACAATCTACGCATCATAAATACCTCCAAATCTTATTTCCATTGAGAAGATTCATGAATTTATGGTGATTAGCAGAAGTGTATAAAAAAAGAGGGCACTGCTACATCATGCCCTACTAAGGCCCACCAGAGCCCGTACAGAACATGCAAGCAGCGCCCCGTATCGGGGCACTGTTCTCTTGCGTTTCTGTACAGCTAAAACTGGTGGTTTTAGTAGGAACGCCAAAAGTTCAGTGAACTTCTATATTCAATTGTCGGTAACAATTTTACCTGTTTTCACAACTTTTTGCAATCAAAAAACGGCTAAAGACCTTGTCCTATGAGATATCAAGCCAGGTAAGTAATTCCGTCGTGTCAGAATCGCTATATTCTACCGCTTCAATAGCCTTCTGGCAGGCTGAGACCGCGGTTGGAGATGTAGCGACAAAGATTATCCTGTCAAATCCAGCATTTTTTATTTTTTCGAGATTCGTTTTGATATTCGATTTGCCTGTTTCTACCTCAACCGCGATCTTTCTACTGTTCCGTGTTGCTAATATATCAATGGCACCGTTGCCCTTGACGGGATGTTCGTGTTTAACCTCATAGCTTCTTTTCTCAAAATATTTTGCAGTTTGTCTTACCCAATAGCGATGCTCAAGGGATTCACGAGGCTTGGAACCTATTTCAATATGAGCTGAAGTGCAGACTGATCTGCCGAAATCAGTCAGTTCATATAGTACAACCTGGCCCGAGCGTGTTGCGATAGTAACAGCTTTGATAATATTCGCAGCGGCGAGGTGCTGGCGGATGGCATTGCCGCGACGGCGGGAAAGGTTAAGGCGATGATAGCGGGATACGGTTGTTGACAGAGGGCGAATCGCCACATCTGTTAAGAAACGTATCTCTTCACGATTCAATTCTTTACCGGGAGGTTCCGGCTTAGAATCATAAGATAACAGAGACTTGTTACCTTTATCTTGTGATTCCCTGGGGGATGGTGGGTGGGTTATATTTTCATTCTTTTCTTGGTTATTCCGCTTATTTTCTTTATTATTATCTGCGGGCGAAACAGGTGAAATCGCGGCCAAAGAAGCCTGTATAGAGTTATTTGAGTTGGTATCAGTGTAATTAGTGCCCCATTTAGCTTTAACTGCCTTATCCAATACAGAGCCTTCTTTAATCGGGCAACGGCGGATTTTAACAAGAAATGGTTCAGGATATTCATCTGCTAACCTGACAACGGCAGTGCCGACAGGCAAGGTATTCAAAGACTGCTTTTGTTCATCGGTAAGATTCATAGCACCTGAGATTGCCTGGACATCGCTGCGTAACTTCTGGCTCAGAGCGATTGTCGCGTAAGAATTGGCAAAGGCAACTTTACTCAGAAGCGATGCAGATTGATCCACAAAAATATAACCAAGGCCATACTCTCTAACCATCCTAATAGAAGTCTCTAATACGGACTCCTTTGATTCCGATGACTTCTTCAATAACAGATTATGTGCTTCTTCAAGAATGATCATATTGCTGAGTTTCTGCCGTGGCCCCTGTGCTAGACGATACCGATATAAATACAATGTCAGGGCTTCCGAGAACATTGTTTTATCTGATGAACCGGATAATCCATCCATTTCAAGAACTGCATTATAATCCAAAAGCTCTGCAACATGGCTATTATCCTGGGTATTGAGAACCGCTCCGAATTCACCGTATGTCATCGCAAGCAGTATTCTCTCTGCCGAGGCCTGCCACATTGCAGCTCTACCTTTAAGCTTGACTGTTTTCAGCCAGATAAGTAAATCGTGGATAGTCGGCCAATGTGTTTGTTGGGTATCAAATACTCCCGCCTCACGGTACAAATGGTCGAGACCGGCGACTAATAAACTTATAACTCCTTCACCGCCGAGATACGCACCGGCAATAACATCGACTATCAGCTTGATCCAGATATGAGGCTCACAGCCGGAAGGTGGTATCAACGGATTGAAACGCAGAGGCGAAACATCTCTGCCAACGGTATAAACATGAAGATCTGGATGCAGCGTCATCAGGTCCCGGTAACTTCTTTTCCAGTCCAGAGCAAGTATCTTAATGCCCCGCGACATAATACCCTGCATGAGCATGAATGTAAGGTTGGTCTTTCCCGAACCGCTTCTGCCTGCTACAAGGATGTGCTCTTTTAGACGCTGACTCTTAAAGCAAAAAGGGTAGAGTTTCTGCTCCGCATAGGCAATCGCACCGAGTTCAATATCGCCAGCTGTGGCAAACTTTTTCGGCGGTGGCGGAAACGGTGAGCGGTCAAGCTCATAGTTTATACCCAGATGCTTTGCCGCCAATAGTTCCAGCGTCTGCTCTATATCAGCCTTGCCACCTGCATCGGATTCAGCTAAATAGGCTTTCCATAATCGGTCTATCTTTGTGCCCATAACAGGCTTTAATTTCCGGCATAACTCCTGTACTCGCTGCATCAAAGCCCATCACCCTTGTCGTCTTCAAGGATCGAAACCTTCCGATAAGCAGTTAAATATTGCTGGGCCTGTTCAGGGAGTGTCTGTTTTAACCTTGATACATCCTGCCAAAGCTTTACTCGCTCATCACGCTCCTGCTCGTAAAATTCCCTCAAGCTCTTGCTAAGACTATAGGCTTCACGGCTGCTTTGCCTGACTCCGCCACGCTCAGCTTCAACTGCAAATATAGAATTGAGTGCATAACATTTGCCAAGTTCTATTTGATAGATGTTTCTTTCATAGATTTCGTAACGCTTTCTTACCTGGCTTATAATATCGCTTAAGCCAAGGCCGGATGTATGCTTTTTATCAGAGATAATAGCTGTCTCAGGCTCGGATTTGGGAATTGGGAAGTAGCCGCTGCTAACAATATCTTCAACGGTTTTATGCCTGGGCCAGGAGTGTTTTTTAGGCACTATGTCGGAAGTAAAGTCATAACCGCTGGTTCTGGAAAAATATGAAGATACAGGGTCTCTTTGGGAGATATCATATGCCAGAAATCTGCCTGACTGATAAAAATAAGGTACGTACTGGCCTTCGAAAACCGGCCCCTTTGAAACAGCTAAATGTTCATCCATTTTCCACCTCGGGATTGCTCCTCTGAGGTAGTAAATACGCTTGGCTTTAAATACTTTTCGGTTTTGGTCGCTACCTTAAAGTAGATAACAGTCTGGGCCTCGCAATCGAAAGATTGATAAACTGGCCTATATTCACAGCCTTGAGGTGATCGTTTATGAGCAAATTAAAAGATCAGATTATACGGCTGATTGAGAAGAATGCCCGCTCCAAAGTAGCAGCTCTGGCCAGTGAATATCTCCGTGCAGAACCTGAAGAAAGGGAAGCTATCCAGGCTGGTATCGAGATAGAAAGATGGCTTGCCGAGACCTGTCAGGAATGTCTGGATCACAGCCCTGAATGTTAATATAGGCCGTTTTTGGGGCTCGGATATCGGGGGTCTTACTATATACTTTTTCCCATATCCCAACTACTTTCCATACCTTAAGTCCTTCATTTACAATAACTTTTCGGACTCACTCTTCCTTATATCCCAAAATATCTAATCCTGTGCCCCTGTCTGCCTTCAATCAACATAATCCATACATCAACACTAAATCGAATATATCTCTTTCTGCTTTATCTCTCCCCCGCGAGGCTTTAGCCGAGCGGGATTCAACCCCCGCCGATGCGAAGCAGCGGCGGGATGGTGACTGGAGCCGAAGGCGGAAGTCGCCCAAATGCCATAAGCATTTCCACATCAACCCAATACAATCCCGTCCTTTTTACAGACTTTTTCTATCCTCTAAAAACCCCGAAAAAAGCCTGTCTCACATCTGTACCACCTCCTATAACCTATGGTGAAACTGGACATTAAACCAGTGAATCAAACATATCCTGAAGCTTCTCCTCCCTGCAATCACGACTATACTTACGCAGCCGCCGTATCTCATCACATAATCTTACTGCCCTCATATAATACTTTGCAAGCTGCCACATATCCCAATCCTTAATCTGGTCTGCTTCGATACGACCAATCCTGACTAACTTAAGCACCGTGTATTTAACCCTCTTTTCAACTCGCTCATCAAGCATGGCAAACATAATAAGCACATCCCTAAGCTGCTCTTTAAGCTTGTCTGCCTTGTAACGAGCCTTGTCAAACTCTGGCCTTAGCCGGTCAAAATCCACACTGGCAAACGCATTGAAGTCAACATCAGCATGTACATCCCATGCCGGACTATACCACTTTGACTTTGGCATTGGCAGCAACAATACAGGCCCCAACTCAGCCCGAAGAACACATCGTTCAATCTCATCAGGACTTGCCAATTCACTGTCATCTAATCCTGGTACGCTGCCATATCTGTCTGGTCGCTGCACTTTCAACAAAACCGGTGCTGCTACTTCAACACCGTCTTCTGTATAAAATATTTCTTCGCTCATCTTAATCACCTTCATCAACTTCCACATATGCTTCTTCGGGGCAGGGTCCGCTACAACTTACCATAGTCCAGGCATGTTTCAGCCAGATTGGACATTGACCACACCATTTCTTTTTCATTTTTGTTACCTCTTGGGAACGCTCTATAGGCGATTCCTCACCAGTGAGGCAATCGCCACACGTACGCTATCAGCAGGAAAAAGGGATTCTGGCCGGCAAGAAGGCTAAAATAAAAAAATCAAAATGTTCGCAAGAGTGCGAACAAAAATCCATACTTCGCAGCAATTTCTGCACAAGTTGAGATGCACCCGGCCAGAATACGAATTTTTGCCATTATGATACCGCATTTATAGCTTTCGGTAAGACCTTTTCTTTGGCCGTCAGGCCCCTTTACTTACCGAAAGATTTAAATTAGCGGTATCGTGCGGTGAAAATTCCTGATTGGCAAAGCCGCAGAGGATTTGCCAATCTACATCGCAGCTTTGCTGCGACAACGAAAACTAACCATTGTTTCTATCTTTGTATAATGGTATAAGTTCACGACTAAAACAGTGCATACAACGAAGCTCTTTTTCTTGATAGACCCTTGGAATAATCACACTCATTCCACAGCTTTTGCAGGTAACTACGCCGGTGTTTTTGCACATAATCTTGCCTTTTTCGCTGTCAAAACGTATCCAGTCTGACGGCATTTTAAGTATGACAGACCTGAATTCTTTTACCCTCAAGTCTGCATAGTATTTCTTACCGTCAAAAGTAACCAGCGGCAACCAATACGGTTCTGATTGCGGGGTTTCATTTTCTTTTTCCATTTTTTCAACTCCGGCTGAACCGCTCTTTATGGCGGTTCGCCTGTAATGGTATCGAACCGCCATAATCGAAACATTTAAGTATCTGTTGCAATCAGAGGTTTCTTAAACACAACACAGTACTCGTGCTTAATCGGAACATCCTCCAGTTTACCATAGCTTTTACGGTCGCTATTGCAATTATGCTGCACCTTGATAATGATACTGCGAAGCTGGCCAAACGGTAAATTCAACAACTCTTTGATGAGCGGATAATATCTGCCTTTCCTGCGAACATCTCCAATCAACACCGCCAATCTGCCGCCATTTTCAAGAGCATCGTAGCATTTTTTCAGGCAGGCCGTAAGCATCTTACAAAACTCATTAAAATCATCATAAAGACTCAAATCACCTCTGCTGTTTGCGCTGTATCTGATGATATTCCAGTAAGGAGGATGCAGCCAAACAAAATCATATCTACCCGGCAGAGTTTCAGCGGACAAATCAAAACCGTCTTTCAAATCACCACCCCAATAAGAAATATTCACTCGTTTATATTGATTCAAGCCTTTAACAACATCTCTGCACGTTCCCGAGCCTTCCATCGGGTCTGCAACCATTTTTGCTTTGTACCTCAGAATCAAATCCTTAATCAACCTGCCATCACAGTTCCCGCGATAGCGATTGTTGCCGAACAGCGTACATCTTTGAGGATACGACACGACTGAAGTCATATCCTCGTCTTCAGCAAATATATCATAAAAACCATTCCCAAGCCGATTCAGAAGTCCATCTGTGACCGCTTCAGAGAGTCTTGCCCTGACAGTATGTTCCGGTGTACCGGGCTTTCGATTGAGAATTTCAATATGCAGTTCGCTGATATGGCTTGCTCCCCGCGAATCGACATGTTCCAGCAGCAATGTTCGTACAGATACCATTGTAAAAACCTCCTCCGGCATCATTAGCCAGACTCCGTATTTGATGTCTGGCTAATCAAATTCAAAGAACTTGTAACCACTCACACTGTCATAATTTCTCTGCCAGATATCTTTATTCTCCCGTCGCCAACTACTCATCAAGTTGGCACCGACAGAAATATAAGTCTTGCATGTATCGCAGGCAACGAAATGGCCTCTGTCGATATTAAACATTCTTACTTCATGACCGTGGATACACTTAACATCGCAGAAACACTCGCCCATATCGAAATTACCGATAATCCGGCTGGGGGTATCTGAGCTTTTCATTTTATGAATCTGTCCCAGATTTTCTGAATCTCAATATCACCGCTCTTTACTTCATCAATCGCCTGCTCGATTTCCTGATGGTTCTGCTTAATAGTCTCCTCTGTGCGATACATATCAAAATATGGGTACAAGCTGTTGGGTTTCATTTTTGTTCCTCCGGCCATTCCTGTTCAACAAACTCCTCGTCAGGCATAAACTCTTGCCGTATGGTAATCACTTCTCCATCTTTATAAAGATTTGCACCAAGCGTCCCATTGAGATAAGAAATCCCGCCTTTCTGCATCTTCCAGCCATCCTTGAGCAGTTCTGATATTACCTTTTCGGCTGCACATGTTTTATCTTCTGCCATTTTCTATGCCACTAAATCTTTCTGCCTGCCGGTACTAAGGCCCATGCTGTTCCAGCCTGTGCCCTGCATTTCACTCAAAATCTTCCTGCCGAACGAAGAGTGCATTTTGACAACAGTATCCGAATTGTCAAAATCCCGAAACTCGCGATTTTCAACATCCACCAGAAAATTCCTGCCGTCTATCTTTGCGAGAGGCAGTAACTTTGCGTTTTCATTCATCTTTCTTCCCTCCGGCAACCACCTTTATTGGCGATTCACCCAATGGTATGAATCGCCAAATTAATAACTCATAGTAATTTGACCCCAAAAAATTCTTGATTGAGATATCTGTGCCCCTTATCCTAATATTCAATATTACTGTATGTTGAAACGATTTTAAAACATTTAAACGCAGGTGAATTGTTGAAGATTAAATTCCATCTACCTATTTTATTAGTTTTGGTAATATGTCCGAAAATAGTCGCTCAAGAAAAGGTGTATCTAAGCGACACAAATTTGCAAATCGCTATAAGATCAACATTACAAAAAACTCCAGCAGAAATCATTACTAAAGCCGATATGAATCAACTAACTACGCTTGTGGCTAAGCGGAAAAATATTAAGCAATTAGACGGATTAGAAAATAGCGTGAATATAGAGAGTTTAAATCTGTGGCAAAATCAAATCACCAATCTTTCGCCACTTTCATCGCTTACACGGCTCAAGACCCTTGAACTTGGCAGAAACCAGATTCAAAATATTAGCCCTCTTGCGGGACTAGTATTTTTAAAATCACTCGGGCTGAGAGAAAATCAAATTAGCGATATTTCATCGCTTTCAAAAATGACAGAACTAAAAACACTTGAGTTAAGAATCAACAAAATCAAAAATATATCTCCGCTTGCCAGGATGGCAAAACTAGAAAGCCTAAATGTTGCAATTAACCAAATAAACGATATTTTGGCTTTATCAACACTAACTAATTTAAAAGCCATTAACTTATCTAAGAACCAAATCAGTAATGTTACTCCACTTGCGGGGCTGGTTAAGCTTGAACATTTGGATTTTGCAAATAATCAGGTTAGTAATATCGAAGCCTTATCATCATTAAAAAATCTGAAGTATTTGCATGTACCATTTAATCAAATCAAAGATATCAATTCTCTGTCAGGCTTAATAAATTTGGAAACAGCGTTTATCGACAGAAATAAAATTGAGGATATTTCACCTCTATCGGAACTTACTAATCTGAAAGTATTATTTCTACGTGATAATTATCGCATAAAAAATATCGCTCCGATTGCAAAACTATCTAATCTGGAAGAATTAAATGTTTATAACAATAAGATAGAAGATATTTCGGCTGTTGTTGGATTAACCAATCTTCGCGTTTTATGTTTAGGTAAAAATAGCATTCAAAATATTTCACCTATTTCCGAATTAATTAATCTTCAAGTATTAGAATTGCGTGACAATCAAATCAGAAGAATTTCTTCAATTAGAAATCTAAAAAACATAACTTCGTTAAATTTGCGTGGCAACAATATCAGAAATATTGTGCCTTTAGTCGAATTAACAAATCTTGCGACCTTAGATTTAAGTTACAATCAGATAGACAATATTACAGTGCTTTCAAAACTACCAAATCTCAAATGGTTGGATTTGAGAAATAATAATGTTAAAAATCCTGCGGTTTTCAGAAAGCTGAAAAAATTAGAGCATTTGGATCTTCGAGGGAATCCATTGTCTAAAGAAAGCTATCAAAACCATATCCCGCAAATGCTCAAAAATAATCCAAATTTAAAATTGTTTTGTGACCATCCTTTGTAATCAATTAATCATCCATCCCACGACGTGCCACAGCCTCTTCATCAACCCAATCCTCTTCCTCCCAGCTCATACCTTTTCTACCCGGAACTTTGCGGGTAGGGCCGGCCTTATAGAAAGAGCAGGATTTCGGGCCATAACAAAAGGTCTCAAAGCGGTATTTCTTTTTTGATGGATTCCACTGGTCTATAATCATCTCAACCGGCATCTTACAACCCCAGATACAGGTTGTGCATTTATTTTCATAAATCCTGGCATCAAGTCTTCGGTGTCCCCTTTGCCGGTAAGTTTCAAGCTCAACCGGTATACTAAGCCATGGCGACGGTGTAAATTTATCAGACTTGATTTTTTCAATAACCTTTAACTTGCTGACTTTATAGAACTCCGCTGCTTCAAGTCTTTCATCTACAACAGGCTCACAAAACCCGCTTGCAATATCGCCGATTGAAAACTGAAACTTAGCCTGAGCGGACTTGCCAACAGCTACAACAAATTCCCGCTGCTGCTCTCCGATACTTCCATCGATTCCAAGGTTATAGCCAAGATAACTGTGGCTTCGCTGGTCAAAAGACCGCATCAGCCGAATCCTCGGCTGAACGGATATCACTTTCCCATGCCAAAACAACTTGTTATTCGGAACCTTTTGCATCAGCAAAATTATACCCGGAAACAATGTTAACCTAAAGCTCTTTTCTTTCTATGATTCTTAACACCTTTAATAAGCAATGTTACCTTCCTCATCGCCTGTTTCAACCTGTAAAACTAAAGTCAAGGCCGTAGCCAAGTATCTTCTGGCAGATAAGCATACCGTCTTTCCACTGGTCGATAGTGCCATCGCTTGAAACAATTATCTCTTCCTTAAGGTGGCGTTTGGCTATTATCAGGCAGATTATCACTGCTAAGTCATACGGTTTGTACGCTGTCTTGCAGAATTCAAAATAAAGCCCGATTTCTTCTTTGTTGTTATAAACGGGTTTGCCGTACTGGTCGTAATGGCTGATTTCGCCAATCGGTTGTTGCCAGTCATCTTTTTTTATCTCAAGCGGTAGACTGAATGTCTCGTGAGAGCAGTCCCCTCCACATGAGCGATGTCTTAACTTGAGACCTGCAAACCATGTCCCGGAAACATCGCTGTCATTGACGGCTAATTCTTCTTCCTGTCCGCATAAAACGGTTATCAAAGTCCTGATAGGGATCTGCTCATATTTCTCTACAACAAATGCAATTCCGGACGCACTATCTTCCGGCCAGGTAATTCCCAGATTTCTGTCAGTATGACCGCATTTTTCCACGCCATTAAACCAGATTCTTTTGTTATTTATCACTGCTTTTCCTTCCCCACATCCGCCGGCCAATGGCACAAACGGCGATAAATGTTTCACGACTTCCTTGAAGTCCTTCACAACTTTTTCAAACTGCTCTTTGTTGAACTTTTGTACTCTTTTCCAATAATGTGTATAACCCAATTTGCATCACCTGCTTAATTTTATTTGCCTTAACTAAACTGAAAATAAAAAGCGGCCCTTCAAAACACCAGAGCCGCTTTCAAAAAATAATTCCAGCTTCACTTACATCACTATTTCTTCATCAGCATTTTCGCCATTAGTATCGCTCTCGCCCAGCATTGATTCGAAAGCCTTTTGTAGGCAGTGAATTGCTAACGGGATTTCATTTCTGCTGTACGAGTTACTGGATTTCCAGTTGCCGTCGCTGTCTTTGTATCTTTTCTGCACAGTCACTTTAAGCACTGTCGCTTTCCCTTCTTTTACCGGTATTTCGTTTTCGAATACCGCAGCCGACACTGTACCGGCCTTAAACTTTGCTATGGGTTTTTGCCCTGACATTTTTTTACCTCTGGGAACCATTCTATTGACGGTTCTCCTGATAATATACAAATAGCTGATAACTAATCGTGTGAGTTTGACACCCTCTCCCATATTTGCTGTATTTTTCTATCAAGTTTACTCAAGGTTACACTGTCAATCGCCTGCTCGACTTCCTGATGATCTTGCTCGATAGCCTCTTTTGTGCGGTACATATCAAAATATGGGTAAAGACTGTAGCCGGTGGTATTTTTCTTTTGTTGTGCCATTCTTTTACACCACCAAATCTTTATGTCTGCCTGTACTGATGCCCATGTTGTTCCAGCCTGTACCCTGCATATCGCGGATGATTTGCCTGCCTATAGGAGAGTGCATTTTGATGACATTCTTAGAGTTATCAAAATCACGGAACTCCCTGTTTTCTATATCAACCAAAAATTCTTTGTCCGCTACTTTCGCAAGCGGTAATAATTTAGCGTCTGAATTCATTTTATCTTACCTCTGGAAACCGTTCATTGACGGTTTTCCTGATAACATGTAAATTGCCAATAACCAAAAGGCTCTATTCTTCAACCCTGAATAATAGAGCCTGAAACCTCATCAATGAGTTTATCAAGCGTTGCTTTTTCTCCCCAATCACAGGATTTGATTTGTGTCGTGCAATACATTTTGAATCGTTCGAGCCTTCAAGTGTTGCCGCACCTTTAGGCTCAATCTATCATATAAGAAGATGTACTCCTTTATATACTTCACGTCGATAAAATTATGATGTCCAGTGTGTTTCTTGTCTTTAAGATGCTGAAATTCCCTGGAATCAGGGCTTAATTATACACTGGTCATGGCACTGGACTTGCCGGACAGGTTCATTTTCAGCCTATGCAATACTGTATTTGTAAAACCATAGATGAAATTATCCGGCGGGGCTATGCCTGTTCCGCCAAATGCGGCATCTGCAAGGATGCAGATATTTGCTAATTGCTTTTCCGGCATATATCGCCTGCTCAAAACACTCGAAAAGGGATTCGAGAGCTACTTCGAATTATTCCTCTTGGCTAAAGAAGCATATGAGGACAACGGGAATGAATTAATGGAAATGATATAACTGCTTATCTTATACCTAAACCCAAATCTTAGAACTCGACGAACCAGCAAGGGTGTTGGGAAGGTGTTGGATTCCCAACTGTTGAAGATTAAAAAATGGGAAAGCCGCAGGCGGATTTTTTAATTTTCAACTTTACTGTCGATTATAATGCTGAGGAATATATCTGACCAAAAGCATTAACCTGTGCTGTTTCTGCTGATGTCAAACACCCTAAAAGGATAAGTTTTTTATCTTGAAAATGGGGATGGGTATAGCTGGTCCAGCAATTAAGGGGCAAGTATACAATCTTCTTCCATGTAACAATCTAATTATTTTTCATTTTGATACGAATATAGGGCTTGGGTTACTTGCTGTTTAATTTGTTCGTTATGTCTTGCGTGCTTTCTATTTTTATTTTTATTATAACGTTGGTCTTTTTTAATGCTTACTGCGTCTTCGTGCATATATGGCAATTTGGATTCGATGAAGTTTTTAGTTTTCCGTTTTTTTATTTGACAAATAATCCTCTGTATCGCAGGACGGTTAACATGATATATAAATGCTAAACATTTTTCTAGTATTTTCATTGGTAACGACGAAATCTTATCGATAAATGCCGTCTTATCGATTGAGTTCCATAGTTCCCAAAATATTTTCTTATCTGTACTTCCTATTATTGCCAGGCTTTCGCAAATCTTTTCTATATCTTTGCCATTTTGAATTATATTTACAGCATCCATATGTAAACTTTTCCATATTTTTCTGCCCACTTCTTTGTTGCTCCCGCTTATGGAAGCACAATAATAAAGCCAATAAGGATCTTCTGAATTACTTAGAATGGACGCGGTGATTTTTTTCAAATCCAGCTCTCTACAAATGTCCAGAGCACATTCTGGCGCCCTATAATAAAGATTACAAAGAAACAGATACGGCCCCCAAAAAGTTTTTGTAATACATAGTTTTTTAGCCATCATTTTTTTATCTAGCAACAACCACATCATATACCCTAAACGAAATTTCTTAAAAATCACATAAATACATTTTGAGATAGCTTCCCAATTATTAGTTTCTAATAAACGATTTGATATTGCCCGCATATCATCAAAACTAAAATCATAATGCCCCACGTTTAATTTATAATCAACCCATTCAGTAATTGATTCGATAGATGTTTCATTTTTGATTATATTTGCGAACAAGTTTTGTCGTCTTAATCTATGACAAAGAACCTCTACAACAGAATTATTGATGTTGTAACATTTATTTAACAATGCATTAATCAATCTTATACCGTTATGGACATCTGAATTTAGATAAGCAAGCAAATAACCATCATATTGAAGTTTACTCCTGTTATGTATTTGGCCATGTTCCCAATAAGCATCAGCCAGCGTAGAGTGCGAGAGCCCATAAAAAATATTTCCCTCTGCATCTTTTTGATATTTGATTTCCCCTCTTCTGGCAAGATCTTCTATTGCATCTTCATTCAAGTGCAAATTATTCACTAGAAAACTCTGCTCAGTAAGAACTTCATTTTTATACAAAGGGCAAAGAGCCAAAACTATCCGGGGGTATTCCCTGTAATATTTATCCTCATGCAATTCTTTAAGGCTCATCAGATATTTATTCACTCTGCTCGCTACCCAACTTTTTGGTTCACCTTTGCCTTTAGCATCATCACAGCCTTGTAACGCAAATGAAAGAAGCCAGAAATTACCTTTCGAGACTTCTAGTATTTTTGTACGCCTATCCGACACAGTAGCGGATGTTTCTGAATGAGATACGAAACAATTAACTATTTCATCAGCTTCATCAAATACTTTAAGTTCTGTTGACTCAACTCTATGAATTGCTTCATTGAAAAGTCCTTTAAAGTTGTCGATTGATTTTCTGGATGTTAAAAGTAAATGCCTTTCTTCATCTGCGGGTAACTGGGATAATACCCAGTTCATCTTTTCAGGCTCGATGTGCACATTTTCAACAATTATTATTCCTGTTACATTTAGAATTTCCCGAAGCAATGTCTCACGATTAAATGCCCTATAACCTGATATATCAAAGCAATACGTCCTTGTATAACCTTCTTTAAAAAACTCATACATTAAATGGCGAACTATAACACTTTTGCCAGTTGCAACATCACCTTTCAAAAGATATGCCGGTCTTTCGAATACTGTTTTTTCAAGATCATCCAAAACTGATCTTCGATATACACGTTTATCCTCGAAATCTGAAAATAAGGGGCCATCAGGACGAAACCATTCTGCTGCAGGATGATTTTCAACTTTTAGCAACTTCTCTACACCTTGTAAATATACAAGGTTCTTATCTGGCAAAGGATTGTGGAGATCCCTGAATCCAAATTCAATTGCTTTACCTATAACAGTATCACGTCCATATGGACTTTCGAGCACATAACTTGTATAGATTTCGGAATCAATTAAAAAATCCCGCAATGAACCTTCTTTGCTAAAAAATCTAGATAAGATTCCTGCATAATTCTTTTTCTTATCATAAGTTTCATAATCAATTCTTAGATTCTTTTCTTTTGTAACTTCTGGGCCGCTATAGTTATTGCTTGCGGCCCATTTTGCATAATCAAGAAGCTCAAGGAAGATAAGTTCCTGGTCTCGGCATTGTGCATACCTATGAGTCTTTGGTTTATATTTTTCAGATGATTGCAATTTGTGGCAATTTTCCATACAGTGCTTTTTAATTTCGTCTGTCGGAGCTAAACCGCCATCACCTTCGCGCCAGAAATAAGCATATTGGGGAACAGGATTCAAAGGTTCATATTTCTCCATGAGCAAACCGTAGCAATCACCATTGCAAATTACAAACACACGAAATTGATATTGTTTACTGGATTTTTTTAGCATTTCTTCAAATTCTTTTATTTGTCAGGAAATTGTTTTAACTCTTTTTACTTTAGACCTTCTTTTCTTATATTTGCACTAATTCAATGTTTGTAACTCGTTTGCCAGCAGGGCGATATGTTGACATCACTATGTCGAGTTTTGTAAAACATTATTATGAAACGCACGTTGCTAAAGTTAAAAACATTGTATCAAAATAAAGTAAAAACTGCAAGTTACTGAAATAAAGATGTGGGCGATGAAAAGAATACCAAATCAAAAATATATTGATTCGACTTTTCAAAACAAAATGATTTGTCAATCAACCGCCACCTTTAATGAACTGCAACAAATTAAACATGAAGAGACAGATTTGTTCGTCAACGAAAAGACCGGGGAAATTTCTTATCAACCCAGAAAAGGAAAAAGAAAATACTTTTCCGGGAATATCCCCGGCCTCGGATATCGTGGATGGCAGCTTTTGCTCGATATCATTTGGGCAGCGGGTGAATGGATCGAATTGAATTCAAGCAATCATGTAAATGCACGTGTTCTGAGGTTACGCAACGCCTTCGGTGATTCTGCAAAAAAGCAATGGTTTTTCGAGACACGAAGAAGTCCTGTTTACAGCATTCGCTGGAATCCAGATAGAAGCTGGAGATTCGTTGAAAAAAAAGCTGGAAGTGACAAGGGCAGTAGAGATTAAAAACACAAATAGAATGATGTTCGTTGATTTATTTTCAATATAGCAAAGATAAAAATGCAATTAAATTTTTCAGACAATTCAAGCCGCTTCGCAAAAATATCCAGAGGCTTTACGGGATTCATTAAGCCAGTTGTAAACATAATCATCTGCATACTGTGTGGTTCAGTCATTATCTATGGTCTGTTTTTATTCACTAAAATTGCCTGGGTATTCTTAGAAATGTTTCTCCGGGCATTAGGCCAGTCATAAAAGGTTTAGCTATGGCAAAAGAAGAAGAAAAAGAAAAAAAGCTCCTGTCGGAAGATCGGACAGAGACAGTTATATACGACAAATCAGGCAGAGAAGTTATTCGTTTGGGCTTTTTAAGAACCGAATCTGAAGACGATAATGGTACAGAGTTTTATAAAACCGTTGCCGAAAATCTTGAAAGTGGGAACGGTACAGTAATGAGTCCCGGCCATCTTATGCGTCCTGCAAATCAAGGCGGTGTTACACTTCAGAGATGCAGTATGTGCGACCGTGAATCCCGGCGAAATAGAAGCGTAAATCCCTTTTCGCCAAGTGCCAATATGCGCAACTGCTTCCATTGCCGGGCCCGACTATGTGAAAAGCATACGCATATATTCAACAACCACATAGTCTGCACACGATGCAGAAGACGGCAGTTCATAATTCATCGCTTATTAAAACCCATATTCTTCAGGCGTGTGAAAGGAACTTGAAGATGGACCAGTCTTCATCGCAATTATATCGACTCATAAAGCAGTATTGCCTGGACTTTCGTCACCCTGATGAATTGGCAAGAATAGTAAGGCAACTCGAAAGAGACAGGGCAAGACCCCAGCAGTCCAAAAGATGGTTAAGAAAAATACGCCCGTGGATAGAGCAACAAATACGCGAAGGTAATTACCTCCCCATGTCGCCGACGATAACAGATTTGAACTTGGATGCAGAACCTTTTGATGTACAGCTGGGGATGTTGACTGAGCGGCCAGAAGTTCCTTTCGGGATGTATATCACTGCTGGCGTTCATCATATGATAATCGTAGGCAAACCAGGCTCAGGCAAAACAGTAACTTTAAAGGTTTATATCAAAGGTATCTTAGATTCATTTTTAGCCGAGAAGCCTGTCTTTATTATCGTAGATGCTAAAAAAGATTTCATCAACCCTGAGAGAATTTTTGGAAACAATTTTGTACACATACCATTAATCGATCCTGAAAAATTCCGGATATCCTTTAATCCGCCATCAGGTGTTCCAGTTTCAGTCTGGTCAGGGCCTGTTTGTGAGATACCCGCTGCACGTTTAGGAATGTTTGCCTCACGAATCTGTTTATCCGAAGCATATCAGTGGTTATACCCTTTGCTTAGTGGACCTCCCAGCCCTGAACTGATTTTAGATTGTCTTACTAATGCGCCTTCTAACTGTTGGGGTGAAAAGCTCGATTACATCGCTTATCTTGTCCAGGCCTTGCAGGGTCATATTATCGATGGCGGCGGTACTTTCAGTGCAGAGAAAGGCTTCGATGTTACTGAGTACATCGAGAAAGGTATCCATTGCATTCTTGACGTTGCTAATTGCGAACCTCCATACAGACGATATGTGATTATTGACACCATTTTGTTGCAGATACTTCTTAACGTAATCCACAACCACAAAAAAACAGATCATGTCCATACTTGTATAGTAATCGACGAAGCCGATCTTTGCGCCCAGCCCAGTACACAAGAAGCATACCAGGATAGCCTCTCGCCCCTTACACTTATGGCCCGCCTTGCACGCGAGTATGGTATCCAAATTATCATATCCGTCAGTGGTCTTCAGAATGTCGCTCCATACATTCGCTCCGGCTGTGATTGCCTGATTGTACATAGGTCAACCGATTCTAAATCCATTAGAGTAATAGAAGACACCCTTGGCATTCATAATCTGGGAAAACTCCTTCCTGCACTTAAAGATGGCCAATGCATATTTAGATATTCCTCCTGTGCTTACCCTTATCCTTTTCTGGGACAGGTTAAACTTATCGAACCAGACCATTCACAGAAATCAAGACCTTACGATTCTGTTTCATTTACCAGACCAAGACGATTGAAAGACCTGCCCCACATACAAAAGGCGCTAAAGGAAAGAATAAACGAACGGCAGCGTACCGCTCTAAGACAATCAAAGGCTAAGAAAGCTTCACAAGAACTCAGCAAAAATGAACGGGCTTTCATGGACCAGCTCTCACTTAAAGAATATGAGCCGGTGAATATTATTTTCTCCCGAATTGGAAGGATTTCTTCAGGGGCTCAGCAACAAATAACAAAAAAACTCGAAAAGTTGAATCTAATCGAAGTTAGTTCTAAAAAGAGAACTGGCAAGATATTTGTTCGTTTTGCAAAGTTTACGGATACAGGCCTGGAACATATCAATAAACCTCAACAGAAAAGTTCCATAAGAGGCGATATTACTCACACATGTGGTTGCTTTTTAAAACGTGATCTTGACCTCAAGCAAGGCGCAGAAGAGTCAATCTGTGAATTTCAGTATCCCAATTCGACCGGCTTTAGCGACGTTGGTTCAAAATTTAATGGTAAATGGCACTGCACAGAAGTTGTTGTAAATTGCACATCTAATATATGCGGTCATGTAAAAAGTTGTTTTATTGATGCTGCTGGCCAGGTAGAGGCATTAACTATAGTGACATTGCTGAAATCTGAACATAAAAAAATCCTCGATAAGATTATGTCCGTTCCAGAGCTTGTCTTCTTTGTCAACCGCATGAAGTTCATGACACTTGATGAAATTATTAAGGAGTTATACGAAAAATGAAAGCAGCAAAAATAGCTATTCTGCTGATCATTATTATTGTTCTTATCAACTGGTGCAGAGGTGATTTTGACTTTGCACTTCCGATGATATTGCCACTGTTGGGCGGTAAAAAACCTTCATTTTATGATGTGGGAGGGGCAATTGTCATAGTAATCGGGATTCTCGGCCTGCTTCGCCTTTCCCGTAATAGGAAACAATAACCAGGTATTTAATCGGAGGACATTGAAATGGCAAAGACATCAAATAACAATCAGCCCAATCAATTTCAAAGAACGCAGCAACAACCTCAGCAAGAAATACCGCAGACACCACAGAGAGAACCGCAACCAAAATATGTCTTTAGAATAAGCTGGCTGCTCGTGCCGCTCTGTGTATTAGGGATGTGGTATCTGTTGAGTCATGTTCAGCCGGTGCTGCGGTGGGAGACCGTGATGGACTTTCTCAATATACACAATCAGGAACGCTACTCAAGACTGGCGATTTTATGCCTGGTACTCATTTTTATTGTTGCTGCTGTTCGAATCCTCGGCAGAAAGAATGATGAATAATAAATCTTTGAGGGCTGAATAACGTGCAGTCATTATTTCGTCAGGCAGAGGTTTGTCAGCTGTTATCGCCATCGGGCGACAAAAAAAAGAACTGTATATATAATGAGTATTACAAAAGTTAATCAGAAAATATTTTAACTGAAAGGGAAAACAATGAGAATCTATTACTTATTTTTAGCTGTCGCTGTTTTGCTGGTATCAACTACTGCAACAGCACAGCAAGTAAAATCAGAGTCAGGTCCCGCTGCCCTTACGATAGTGCTCGATTCGGGTTGGAGTAATGAGCATGAAATGTCAGACTACATATCACTGTCACGGCAGGGTATCGCAAGTTTAAAGCCAGGCGACTATGTCGAGATAATAGTAGCAGCCTCCGGAAAACCGAAAATCAGGGCAGCCCAATTCATAAAATCAGGTAATGCCAGGGAAGTAAAGGCAATTACATCGCAGCTTGGCCGTGTAAGCTGTCCTTTTTTATCAGATGGGTCGCTATACAAATCAGTTGACCTTGCACTCCGGCGTCTTACCAAGACAGACAAAAACAACAAATTCTCCCATGCAACGGTAATTGTATTTACGGATGGCAAATTAAACGACAAGGATGTCAGGCGTCTGCAGCAGTTATCCAAAGAATTCAAAAAAAAGAACTGGTCGCTGTGTGTCACCGGAACCTACCATACAAACAAAAAACTGCTCGTAGCGGCCCATCAGGGCAATTTCAAGTTTTCGCTTATCAGCGATGCCAATCCGGTTCTGTGGATAAAAACACAAAGAGAGCTAACTTCAGCAGAGCCCACAGTTGAGCAAAATTCTTATCTTTCAGGTATCCATCCGGAGAAAGATAACAGCAAATCCAGATCCAGAGTCAACATTGAGACCAAAGTATCGATAACAGAAGGCTCTGGCAAGAAGGACCAGGCACCGCCAATGGTAGCCAAAGGTATAAAGCCCGAAGTAAAAGAGCCGAACAAACCCGCTGTAGCAGTAACCAAGCCAATACCTGTAAGGCCGGAACCTGTCAGGAAAAAACCAATCATTAAACCAAAATCTGCCAAAAAAACTTCCAAATTGTCAAACAAACTGCTGTGGATTATACCTATAGCTATCGTTGTTGCGGTTGCCGTATTATTTATCTCAGGATTATCCCGTGCCAACAAATTCAAGTCAGGCATCGATTCCCGTTTAAAAAAGTCTCTCCAGAAAGACCCGGGCACACTTGTTGCCAAACTAAACGGCCAGCAGACTTACAGCCTTGGCAGGCCTGACCGTATCAACTCAATCCATATAGGTAGTGGCTCTAAAAACACCATAAGAATACCGGACAAATCCATCAATGACAGGCATATAGTAATCTACCGTAAAGGCAATAGCCTAATGCTCAAAAACATCGGGACATCAGCTGTTGCCGTAAACGGCATTCAGGCAAAACCAAAAGCTAAACAAAAGCTAGTGATCCCATCTTCAATTGAATTCAATGACAAAATAAAGCTTAGGCTTGAGTTGCTAAGGCCCAAGATTGCCAGCCCTAATACAAGGAGTAATGAAGATGCAGGAAAATGAAAAAACCAAATTAAAAGAAATAGGCCGGTGTATAGATATCACCCTTGGCTCTTCGCCAAAAGTTATCTATTCGGTCTATGCCCAGAGAGCGAATAACTCACAGCATAGTACAGATTATCAGAACGAGTATGTGGGTATTGATTTTACAAGCAAGATCCCTTCGGATTTGCTTTCCACCTTAAATCTCGACATCACTGAATTAGACAGAGACAGATTCATCTCGGCACATGCACCAATAGATAAAGCTTCGCTGGCAAAAGCTGAAGAGGACGGATCGATGTGGGTCTTAGATGATAACTGGCTGAACGACCCTGGACTATTTCAGGACAATGGCGGTGGAGCGGGCCAGCCACGTTGTGGATTTGCTCTATCAGTTTTTAACAGCCGGAAAATACAGGAAAAACTACTCAAAGCTATTCGCAGAGTGCTCGATCTTGCTCCTCAGATTGAGCATTCTAATAAGGGTATTTTTGAAAACAGCCAGAACTCGAGAATTGTCGTCAGAATCTTTTTCTCAGCTACCGGAGCTACCGGCAGCGGCTCTGTTCATCACTTTTTAGATGGCTTGGTCCGTAATTGTGCTGCTGAAGCCGGAGTAGAGGCCAAGATAGTCCTGTGTATGGTACTGAGGGGTAACCTTTCCGTTCAGAATTTGAAAAAAGCGAAACTTAACGAACTTGCAACCCTCAAAACAATACGCGTAAAGGGCACCGGAGCATATGTAAATTCAATTACAGGGATTATCGAACCTGTCCCTTTCGATACGCTCTATATTTGTTCCAACATAAACGGCGGAGGCAACATTATAAGCCTGGATAGACTTCTTTGTCACGAAGGGCAGTTTAATTACTTCGAGCAGAATACTCCCGGAGGAAGCAGCCTTAAAGAGCGTTTCTGTGATATACAGGGATGGGAATATGCTCCAAACGGCGATCCTGAATGCGGTTTTACCCGCGGAATCGCTATTCTCAGCAGAGACAGTAAAAGGGTTATCGAATATCTGGGATTTTTTACCGGTGCAATCCTGGCTCAAAGCTGCCTGGCAGAATTAGTTTCAGAAAACACAATGGAAAAAATAGCCGCTTTGGCCCGAACCATGAAAATCGTAGAAACAGAAGATGAGAATAATGCCTCGAAAAGTGTGCTTCTACCTGAAGAGTTTGCTGGTGAAAATGTTTCTGAAAGAGCAATAGCGTCTTTAAGTGATCGGACTGCCAATACATCAGGTTTCAACAGGTTATTAGCTCTGCAGGATGCCATCAACTCCATTATAAACACAGATTTAATAGCCATCTATGAACCGGTGATGAGAAAAAAAGCTCAGAAGCACATCGACAGAGCCCTTGAAATACTTGGAAAAACCTTGCATCAGTTGCTGAAAACGCCTTATGGCTTATCACAGACTATGCAGGCACTTCAAGCAATGAGATCTGTCCTTGAAAGGTCTACCGAAAGTCTTTCCGAAAAGATAAATGAACTCCAGGAACACCTGCTGCCCCACGAAGAGATCATCGCTGAGATATCTGAACGTATCCAGCAATTAAAACAGATGAATGTAATAGTCCGAAGCTTTCAAACCTTTACCGTTCGGAGTATGGCACAAACGCTCGAAGAATCAGGCCGGGCACTTATCAATTACAACTCAGAACTATCTGCCTGCACAATAGCTCTTCAGGATTTGGTAATGCCTTTGATTGATGAGATAGACAATAAATCGGGCTGGATACTGGCTCAGGTTGACAAATTCAGAAAGGTGCATCAGTTTTGCATGAACAAGACCGAGCAGATTGTGACCCAGCCAACAATCTTCCAGGCACCGGTTGGGCATGAAATTACAGGACGACAATTTCTTCAGGAAAAACTTGATGGGTATGTACAAAAAGCCGGCGGGATAGAAAAATTCAAACATCAACTAAGGGTGCAATTCTTGAACAAATACGGTTCTTTCGCTGCCTTTTCACAGACCTCAATGAAAGAAATTATTGAGATTTTTTACAGTTTCTGTGCTTCCATGTATGAAGCAGATATCAAGGAAACCGATGTCCTCGATGAACTATTTGCCGCTGCACCGGAAAAGATATTACAGGAAATCTTTTCCAAATTAATGAGTCAAAGCGATGGCAGGGTCTTAGCTGAAGGACAGGCTAATGAATACATACCAAGGATAAAAGTTGCCAGTGTACCGTCAGAAAAACATGTGGAAAAAGTCAAAAATATCCTCGAAAACCTCGAAACTGATTCCGGGAAATGGCAGATTGTGGTAAATCCATTAGACAAAGATACCTTCAGTGTTGTCCAGGTAAGGGGCAAACTTACCCTTACACAGTTTATTAACCGCATCGATCTCCCTGATACATATGAAAACTGGAAAATCCTTATCGAAACCGCTGTCGATCCCGTCGCTGCGATTATGGTTGGACCGGAACCGAACGATAGGCAATTAAAAAGAGTTCTGGCAAAAGCTATTGCTGCCGGACTGCTTACACAAACCGAAAAAGGTTTTGAACTGAAAACATTTACCGGCAAAACAATTATCCTCGGCAACGGTGATACAGCTGCCGAGACCCTCCGACATAAGTTCAGGGACATTGTTTTTATCGAATCAACTTTTGCCAGAAACCTGGTTGTTGATGAGGATTTGGTTCTGGCTAAGCTGAATAATCTCCTTAAAGACACAGAAAATACACCAATCCAACCTGACTCACCGTTGTCCCTGATTGGTACCACTGCGGTACGTGAATGCCTCCAGCAGGCAGAGCTTCTTTTACCGAGACTGAGAAGAATGAGAAAAGTAAGCAAGAGGCGAATAGTATGAAAAAGAAATATATAAAATTGCCGAGCGGCGGTCTGGCCAGAAAAAAACCCGGCAAACTCCAGCTTTTCCTGGCTGAAAATACATCTTCAGATATACCTGAGCAAACTTACGATTTTGCTGCAAAGCAATCTGAATATAATCCCAGAGACAACAATGTGGACTACAAACTGGAAACCTTTGACATTCAGAAACTGGCGGGCTTTGAGGTTACTGTACTCGGGGCAGGTTCTGTTGGAAGTTTTTTAGCATATTTTCTTGGCGCTGCACAACTGAAACTGAATATCATAGATTTCAAAGATGTGGAATCCAGGCACATCCAGGGCGGAAGGACAGTGTATGAAGCAACCTCTATAGGTCTAAGCAAAGTTGATGCCTTAAAACAGAAGATAGAAAGAGATCATCTCGGCTCATCTGTTAATCCTCTTGATTTTAACGTTGGCGAGATACCGGATGGCGAACTCCTGTCCTTATTCGCAGGATCTGCCCTTGTTGTCATTGCAATAGACGACCCGGTACAGATTCTGCGGGTTAATGATCTGGCTTATTCAACAGTTGAATTTATCCAGGCAGCTCTTCAAAAAGGTGCTCAAAGCGGCCATATCGCAATATCGGTACCATTTGTAACGCCATGCCTTCGATGTACTCTTGGCATCAATAGTGAAAGTGATATCCACAGGCTTGATAGTGCACCCGCTAACAGTTTCGACATTGTGACTGTATCTCAACTTGCAGCCAAGGTGGTAATTGATTTCATCTATTCCAAGGCCACAGGTCAGGATATTACACGTTGGGACACATCGAAAAATCTTATCTACATCGCAAACGAAAAAGGAGAATTAAGCCCGGACAGTCCCGGGATCATAATGGAAGGCAGTTCAAAGCGGCCGGGCTGCCCTGTATGCCATCAACAATGATGTGCCGCAGAAAGGAGGTATCCAATGGGTACCAACAGTTTAATGGTTGTCGGTCAGCCTAAAAGGTTTGGCGGAACTTCAACGCAAGTGGCAAGACGGGCTCCGGCCTCACCTATGGTAATGCAGCATTTCACACAACTGCTGAGCGATCTGAGCCAGAAGGTCAATGCAATTGCAGTAAACCAGGAAAAAGCAATTACTGCTAGGCAAACTCCGATTGCACCTATGGCAAGGCCTATCGAAAGCAGAGAAGTGGAGATAGAGCCCTATGAACCGCCGCCACCACCGCCTCAACCGCAACGCAATACACAGGTACAGCGCAGCGGTTTGCTGGATATGTTTGACTGACCGAGCAGGCAGGCGGGGAAAGAAACTATCTCTTTCCCCGCCAGATTTTAGTTGAGACCCGAAAAGGATAAAAAATGTTTGGAAGAAAAGTCAATCCCGTACGAAGAAGAAATTCGATATTCATACTGGCCGGTGTTTTTTTAGTAATGGCTGTTATCGATAAGCCTTCATTGCTGCTGTTCTTTACATCGTCAAAACAGTTTATCAGCATTGTCTTAATCGTTGCTGCTGCCTTCGTGGCAACGCTGGGTATTTATCGCTTCATCGAGCCAATCTTCGGTAGAGGTAATACGCCATGGTATGCCAGGCCTGGAGCAATGATTTTTTTAGCTGTGGCCTTAATGGGCATCAATGCCATTTTTATGATTTTAGATCACCTGTTTGCAAACATCCTTGGGATAGGACCGTTTCTGGTTCACAAGGCTTATATATATCTTTTTATGGCATTCGAACTTGTGTGGATACTCCTTCTGGAGTGGGTCAGTTATGAAAAATAATCAATTTACTGTTAAAGCCAAATTGGCAAATTGAAAGGTACAAACAATGAGTGACACGATCAATTATCCGAAAAAAAAATTCAGAATCAGAAGACTTTCATCGGCAGTTTTCGAAAAGGAGTCTACCACCAAGGATGGCAAACCAGTTACGAGAAAGTCGGTCAGTATTCAGAAAAGCACTAAAGATTCTGCCTCAGGCGACTGGGAGAATCAGCAGATATTTCTATTCCCTCATGAAATACCTGCCTTGATTACAGTAGCTCAAAAAGCTTATGAACATTGTACGCTGAGTGAGCAGTCCGAAGAATAATTATAAAAATATTGTTATGAAAAAGCAGAAGAACAACTCGGCTGATATGTGTTCAGAGATCCTTAGACGAAGGTATCTTTTTAAGGATGTCGATGGCCGGATTATTGAAACTGAAGACCAGATGTATCATCGTGTTGCAGATGTCTCGGCTGGGATCGAATCCCAATATAGTGCAACTGAAGAACAGGTAAAAAACACAGTTGATAACTTCTATCAACTAATGGCCGAGAAAAAGTTTCTTCCTAACAGCCCGGCTCTGATGAATTCTGGTAGGGAAAATGGGATGCTCAGCGCTTGTTTTGTGCTGCCAATCGAAGATAGTATCGATGGGATCTTTACCACAGTCAAAAACACCGCCTTGATCCAAAAGGCAGGCGGCGGGACTGGCTTCTCCTTTGACAGGTTAAGGCCGACAGGTGATATTGTGACATCGAGCGGCGGCACTACATCAGGGCCAATCAGCTTTATGAAAGTTTTATCAGAGGCAACAAATGCCATCCAGCAGGGAGCCTTCCGCCGGGGTGCTAATATGGGTTGTATGAGTATTAACCACCCTGACATTTTAAACTTTATTAACGCCAAGCAGAACCCCTCAGCTTTTACCAATTTCAATATATCAATCAAAGTGCCGGATAACTTATGAAAACATTGCTTAAAAATCCTGATGCGGTTCATGTTGTAATTAATCCCAGGACCGGAAAAAAATATGCTATACCACATTCTGTCAAACAGGGTTCTTATACTATTACCGACTTGATCCCCGTTGAAAAAACAACAACTGAAAATTGCTTCACCACAAAAGAAATCTGGGACATCATTGTCAAAAACGCATGGTCTAATGGTGAACCGGGCATATTGTTTGATGATAAAATTAACGGAACTAACACCACACCACACGTAGGCCAAATTGAATCACCGAATCCATGCGGTGAACAGCCTCTTTTGCCTTATGAAGCATGTATTCTCGGCTCAATTGATGTGTCGAAATTTGTCATTACCGGCAGGATTGACTTAGATTGGGACAAACTTGCAGAAACAATAAATCTTGCTGTCAGATTCCTTGACAACATGATTGATGCCAATTATTACCCCGTCCCGCAGATTCGTGAAACTACACTTCGCAATCGCAGAATCGGACTTGGGATTATGGGTTTTGCGTATATGCTTATCCTGCTTGGTATCAGATACGGCAGTGATAAATCTATTGAGATGGCCGGTAAACTGGCATCTTTTATTCAGAAACATGCCCACAAAACGAGCGAACTGCTTGCTAAAGAAAGAGGCTCTTTCCCTAACTGGAAAGGCAGCCTATGGGATTTGAAATACCACAGGCCCATGCGGAACGCTTCTTGTACTACAATAGCGCCTACGGGCAGTATCAGTAGAATCGCAGGCACAAGCAGCGGTATCGAACCTCTCTTCAGTATTGTTACAAAAAGCCGTGTCCTGGAAGGCCAGGAATTTATCCAAATAGATTCTCTTGTTGAAAGACTTGGAACAGAACAGGGCTGGCTGACCGATAAAGTCCGTGACGTACTTAGCCAGGGAGTAAAACCAAAAGAAATTCCTGAAATCCCACAGAAACTTGCTGAAGTTTTGGTTACTGCCCATGAAGTAACCCCTGAAGAGCACGTTCGCATCCAGGCCGCCTTCCAGAAATATACAGATAACGCAGTTAGCAAAACTGTAAATCTTCCGGCAGATGCAACTGTAGAAGATGTTGATAAAGTTTATCGACTCGCTTTTGACCTTGGCTGTAAAGGTATAACGGTTTACAGAGATGGCTGTCGTAACAACCAGGTAATCACATCCGCACACAAAAGTTCACAGACCGAGGTACATATTACCTCTCCAAGACCGCGCCCCAGAAAAACAACCGGCACTACAATCAAATCAAAAACCGGTTGCGGGTCTTTATTTATAACGCTGAACAAAGACGAGAAAGGTCTCTTTGAAATATTTACGAACCTTGGAAAAGCCGGCGGATGCCCGTCCCAAAGTGAAGCTACTGCCCGGATTCTCTCTGTAGCCCTCAGAAGTGGAGTTGAGCCGGAAGTGCTGATAGAGCAGCTTAGGGGAATACGATGTCTTTCTACTGTAACGCGCAGAAGATCAAATAAAGATATCGATGTGTTGTCCTGTCCCGACGCCATAGCCAGAGCAATGCAGGATACTATGGGGCAAAACTATGAACCGGTAATAACTTCTACAATTAACAAATGTCCTGATTGCAGCTATCCCTTAAGAAGAGAATCCGGCTGCAACGTCTGTGATAACTGTGGATATAGCAAATGCGGTTAAGTCAAACAAAATCAGATTTTGAAGAATCAATTGCTAAGCACATTGAGTTGCTCGGTCACCAGGGCTTAGGAGTAACCGAACTGAGGGTTTTCAAGCCAAGGCCTCAAGTAGCTTATGTTGATAATATTAATGACGCTGTTCGTCTTGTCCAGGAAATGGTTGGTTACGCTCATGGAGTTTATATCGGAGCACAACCCAGACCTTTACGGCTTTTCGACAAAGCTCCTAATCGATGGGTTAAAGCTACCCCAAAACCTAAGTCAAATTGTGCCTGCGATAACGATATCGAATATATAACCGCGTGTTTTTGGGATATTGACGTTGTTTCTACAGCCAGAATGGATGGCCATCCCGCATCTGAGGAGGAGTTATTAGAGAGCCTGGATGCCGCGTATCTATTGTTCGGACAGACAGGTCTTGCATTAACTTCAACTATTTGTTTAAGCGGAAACGGCCATTATGTACTTACACCGATTGTGCCGGTAGAAGTTGACAACAAAGAAATAGCTCACAAATTCAGAGTATGCTGCCAGCAAGTTGCCATGGAAGCATCCGGTTGTTATTCAGTGGTGAAGTTCGATCCCGTTTTTAACCTGAGTCGCATAATGCGCCTAATGGGCACTTTAAATTTGAAAGGAATACCGATAGAAAACCGACCTCGCCGCAGAGCAAATTTTGTCACCAAGCCTGTCAAGTCTAAATCTATGGCGCTTCATCATATGATTCTAAATACCGAAGTTCCCTCAATACAAAATAACTTTGCACCATTTGCAAGAGAAATCAAATGCGATTTACAAAAGATAGAGAAGTGCGATTTCATTCGGTGGTGCAGGAACTATCCTGACCAGGTTACAGAACCTCTGTGGTTTGCGTTAGCAACTAATTTAGCGCGCCTGGAAGGAGGTCCGGAACTCTTCCACGTAATATCAAGTTTAGACAAGTACCGTTACTATTACGAGCCATCACAGATGCTGATTGAGCGGATATTAAAATGTGAATACGGTGCTGTAAGCTGTGAGAATATTAAAAGCTCAGGTTTTTGTTGTCGGAAACTTGGAAATTGCCAGGCCAAAGCCCCGATGTTTTTGACCTATTTATTTTCAATATGGAAAAGATAAAGTCATTAATTTTTGAAAGATACAGAAATGAGCAGTCCTGAAAAAAGATTTAAGTGCGGACCGGTTTCGGCAAGCATCTGGGCAGAAAGCAGAGTGATAGACGGTGAGATGGTCAGGTTTTTCTCTATAAATATCGACAAAGCATACAAAGATGGTGATGAATGGAAACACACCAACCGGTTCAATGCTGAAGACCTGCCTAAAGTCGCTTTGGTGGCAAGCGAAACATACAAGTATATCAGATTAAATTCGACAAATACAAATGAGCAAGACCCCGAACAATTTTAATCAGGAAATAAATTCAGATAGCCCTCAAGGCTTAAGCAACCAGATTCAAGCAACTAATGGAACATCTGAGCTAATGACAGAAGCTGAGCTTATCCAGTTTCTCAGGGTGCCTGAGGTCAGTAAATCTAAAGATTATCACAATGTTATTGAAAATCTCAAGAGGATGCACGATTTGCCGCGTGTCCATATTTGTGGAAAGCCACTTTACCCTCTGGAAGCAATAAAAGGATGGATCAAAGAAAAAACAGTAAATGGGAAATAATCATCTTGCGATCCTTCGGCTTGCTGGTTATAATTCGGCTTAGGTTAATCCGAGCCGAACCAGCATATAAGTCGGAAAGGAGGTTAAGCCTATGAGACAGCTGGTAAAGCTCTGGGAAAGACCATCTTATGATGGAAAAAGTTTTACCTACTACCTGCTCTATACAGATGATAAAGGCAAGCGGAAGCAGCTATCGTTGGGCCACACTGACAGCCGCAAGGCTCAACGTCAGCGTGACAAATTAGAGCGTAAGCTGCAGATGGGCAGAGTAGTACCAGGCTCTTTGAAATTAAAAGATTTTTTGAAAGACAGCCTTGAAAGAACAGGCAATCAAATTCGCGAAAGCACCCGGGATGAATACGAATCGGCAATGCGGGATTTTATCAAAAAGATCGGCAATATGGATTACCAGAAGGTTACGCTTGAGCACGGCGAGACATACAGACAAATTTGTCTTGATAAGGGCAATGCCTCTGCTACTGTTGCCAAGAAACTGAAACATCTTAAGCGTTTATTTCAATTAGCTGTAAATAGAAAACAGCTTGATGAAAATCCCTTTAAGCACATCGATATGCCAAAATCCCGAAAAAAGAAAATTCGTGTATATTCTGATACTGAATGTTGTAGCATTCTGAAATCCGCTTGTCAGTATTGTCTTGAGTGGGATATGCAATACAGGCCCCAGTGGAATCTGTTGATTATTGTTGCACTGACAACTGCAATGCGAAGATCAGAGCTTCTGAACTGCACATGGAACGATATTGATTTTGAGCAGCAGGTTATCAATGTTACTCCCAAAGAAAATACTGACAGAACGTGGCGATGGGATATCAAGGATGCTGACGAAAGGACATTGCCTTTGACTGACGAAGTAACCCAGCTTCTCGTTGATCACCAAAACAGGCAGCCGGAAGGTTATCCCTATGTGTTTGTGCCTGTTGGCCGTTACGATTTTATCCAGAAGCTCAGAGATGATGGCAAATGGAAGTTTTCAGACTCCCGGCTTAAAGTAGTAAACAATTTCACACCGCAGTTTGAGAAAATCCTTAAAACAGCAGGCGTCAAAAAAGGGCAGTTCCATGATTTGAGGCGTACTGCTATTACCAACTGGTTCGCCAATGGCATGAATGAAAATGATGTGATGGTACTGGCCGGGCACTCAAACTTTGCCACGACACACGAGTTTTACCTTGCCGTAGCAGACGATTTGGTTGACCGTGCAAGGCTTGCTTCTGCCAATTCTGTCGATCAAAAACTGTTGCAAATCTGTTGCAGTAGTGATTTTTCAAACACGACAAAAAAAGCTGACAATCGTAAGGCATTGCCAGCTAAAGACTTAACGAATGGGCAGGGGCGGATTTGAACCGCCGACACACGGATTTTCAGTCCGTTGCTCTACCGACTGAGCTACCTGCCCGTAACTTGTTTCATATTAACAGATTCCCATTCATGGTGTCAAGTCCTTATGTGGCGAAAATAGCCTAAAAAGGCACATCGGTGTCAATTTGGTGTCAATTGTCCTTGGTTTTTGCCAAAATACAGTTCAGCAGCTCAATTGCTGTGGCAAAATCTTCGGACCGCACAGCGAGATAATATTTCTTCGTTGTTGCTATGTTGGAATGTCCCGCAAGTGCCTGCACTACCTGTATCGGCAATCTTTGAGCCCAATTAGTTATAGCCGATCTCCTGAAGTCGTGTATTGTGCACCCCGCTACATTTGCTCTACGGCGAATCACATTGAAGTCCCTCGTCAGGTTGTTGACTAATTCGGACCTCGGATTCCTCTTGCCTGTCGTCCGACGTTCTTTTGTCCGCTTAAGGCGGGCAGGTGAAATAAAAACGTATGGATGTCCTTCTCGAGATTGAACCTGGATGTCAACCAGAAGTTGATATCTCTGGTCCGACATCGGCACAACGCGATTCTTCCGACTCTTCAGCTCCCACTCAGAGATGGATAACAGTACGTTAGCTCTTTTACCTCTCATATCAGAACGTGCCTGAAAGGAACCAAAGTTACAGTTTACGAGTTTAGCCCGCATTTCTCACAGACCCGTTGAAAAAAGCTCCTTGTTCTGGTATAACTTTTGTATCAAAAAGAAGTTAAGGCAGAAACAAGGAGCCATCCTATGAAAACACACTGTAATCAAAAAA
>Ga0180437_10001401_pt1 | contig 41396 bp, 37 predicted proteins | sample SS_ome_4_FD_132410 | JGI IMG/M metagenome (GOLD analysis project Ga0180437, IMG submission 132410) | Hypersaline lake sediment archaeal communities from the Salton Sea, California, USA - SS_3_D_1 metaG | ecosystem: Environmental > Aquatic > Non-marine Saline and Alkaline > Hypersaline >...
CAGGAAACCGGCATCAAGGGCCTCGCTGTAGATCGTTCCGAGCTTGAAGATATGCGCCAGCTCGATGCCGCGCATGCCCTTCATCGGCGCCCCGCACTTCGGGCAAGGATCGCCCGGCTCAGCATTTCTGAGATCCGCCCACTTCGACACCTCGAAGTCTCGTCCCCAGTTGACGTTACGGAGATGCAGGTCGGCCTCATTGCCGCCTGTGACGAAGTTGCGTTCGCCCTTCACCTCTTCGTCGGCCACGATGGCCGCGTCTTTGATGCCCACCGGTCCGGCGAACCCAACCGGCGCGCTGCTCACGCGCTGAATCGTCACCGCATCGGCCATCAGAATTTTCTTCCCACCGAGCGCCGCTCTCAGTTTATCTTCGCTCAACTCCCGGTCACCACGCACCAGCGCCGCGATGACTCCATCATCCGTCGTATAGATGAGCGTCTTCACCAGTTTCCTGGCGGGAACCCCAAGAAAGGCCGTCACCTGCTCGATGGTCCGCTGGTCCGGTGTCTCGACCCGTTCGAGATTTTGTTCTTGCTCCGTCGATTCAGTCACATCTGCTGCAATGCCGGCCACCTCCGGGGTCGATGCATGCCCACAGCCTTCGCATAGCAGATAATGACTCTCCCCCACCTCTGTCGGTAGCTCGAATTCCTTTGTGTCCCATCCCCCGATCCCTCCGCCAGAGGCCTCCACAACGTGATATGGCAGTCCAACTCGCCTAAGTATATTGTGGTACGCATTGACCATCTTTTCGTACGAGCGATCCAGTCCTTCAACATCGCGGTCGAAGCTGTAGGCGTCCTTCATCGTGAACTCGCGAACGCGGACAAGCCCACCCCGCGGTCGCGGATCATCGCGGAACTTCGTCTGAATCTGATAGAGCGTAAATGGCAGCTCCCGATATGATTTGACCTCGGAAGCCAGCTGTGTAATCACCTCTTCGTGTGTACCCCCAAGGCAGAACGGCCGGCCACCGCGGTCCTTCAGCTTCATCAGCTCATCGCCCCAGTATTCCGCGCGGCCCGTCTTCTCCCACAGCTCGAGCGGATGCAGAGCCGGTAGGAACACCTCCTGAGCCCCCGCTGCATCCATCTCCTCTCGAACGATGTTCTCGATCTTTCGCACCACCCGCAGACCAAGCGGCAGCAGTGAATAGATGCCGGCCGCAACCTGCCGAATGAACCCGGCCCGCAGCAACAATCGATGACTCGCGAGTTCAACCTCTCCAGAGAGCTGCCTCAGCGTCGGCGCGAATAGCTCATGCGTCCGCACAATTCACTCCTATTACGAATGTCCTTCCTCCACCTCGAACCGACCCACCTGCTTGCCGCGCAGAAAGGCCGCACTGATATCCGCCCGCGTGATCTCGTGGTAGTACATCTCCGTCGCGCGAAAGAGCTTAATGGCGACCTCGTCGTTCAGCTCCTTCAGCCTCTGCAACAGCAAATAGCCGGGACTCTTATCCGCTCCCCCCAGCGTATCCCGAGCTTCAGGGCTCTCCATAAACTTTTCGTGCGCCGCCCGATCGGCCTCGGCCAGCACCGGTTCGAGATCGTCCCATTCATCCTTAGTCAAGCGGTTTGCATCGGCCATCACATCCTCCTGAGATACGACGAAGTTCCCGCCAAGGCCGGCTCATTTCACCCTACGCGTGGGGCAACGACCGCCAGCACCATTTCATTCTTCGGCAGTTCGCCCGTCTCGGCCTCAGCAAGAGAAACCACTTGACCCGCGCTCACCAACCCCGACAGATTGATAATCCGACCTCGCACACCGAGAAAAAGCTGCGGCAACTCCGCCCCGGCATCTCCATACCGCGTCTGCTCATCGAGCAGACGACTCAGGGCATCCTTTGCACGTCCAGCCTCGAACTGCGCCGCCTTGCCCCCCGCGAGCACAAGCCTTACAATACCTTGCTCGTCCACCGCGGCCAAGGCGCTTCTGCGTTCGCGCGCCAGCCCAAGCCACCGTTTTCGTTCCCACTCCCCGCGATACACCTGAAGCAAACCGCCCTCACACGTAAGCGCGACCTCTTCTTCGGTGTCCCCCAAAGATTTCGCCGCCGCGCGCCTTCGCTCCTGGTCATCGGCTTGAGTATCCCTCAGATCGCGTTCCCGCATTTCAGTCTGTCCACTCGCCGTTGCACGAAGCAAGGCCGTCCTCGAATCATACTCGATGTCCACCGACACGCTCTCCGGATCGGCGCCCTGTTGCACCACAATTTCCACCGCTTCACGCCGGATCGAGAGTATGTCTTCTTCGGTCGCTTCGGGTACGGTGCGCTCGACCACCTCGCGCACGAGCGCAAGCGCCGTTCCAATCGCAGAGATGACAGGTGCATTCTCAGCCACCCGCACCGATATTCCAAGTCGTCTTCCCACGGCCGGAACCAGCGCGCTCGCCCCACCCCCACCAGCGATAAGCTCCACGCCGCGCCGTGCCATGCCCCGTTCAGCCATCAGCCCGTCCACCACTTCAGCCGGTTGCTCAGCGGCCGTCTCTAGCATGGTCTTCGCCATTGCCATCGCATCGAGACCGAGCTTTCCTCCGACCGCCACAAAGGCTGCGCGGGCGGCACCCGCTTCGCCGCGCGCGAAATCCTCCTCCGGCACCAGGCCAAGTGCGTTCGCCGCACACGTTACCGTGGCGGCCACTTGCTCCCCGCCCTCCGACTCGACCACCGCGTAATCCGCCGGGTCGCCGGCTATCGGCGCAATCAACTTCACCCGCAAGTCGTCCGATGATGCGCTGACGACCTTGCTTCCATGAAAACAGGCGTACGGCAAACCGGCCATATGTGCGCTTCGCGGTCCAACCGCGGTCAGCCGCCCTTCATGCAGTCGCGGCATTGAGCCTCCAGCAACGCCGACGGTCCGTACATCGACCGTCCGCAGGAAAAGCCGGTGCCCGCCGACCTCGGCTGTTCGCAGCAATGCCCGGCCATGCTGGATCGCCGAGATATCCGTGCTCGTCCCGCCCACCTCGAGGAACAATCCCTCGCTCACCCGCGCATACATCAGCGCCGCCGCCACACCAGCCGCAGGGCCCGACAACAGCGTCAGAAGCGGCCGCCGCCTCATGTCTTCTACGCTCATGACACCGCCATCGCTTCGCACAACCATCAACGGCGCCTCGATCCCGATCTCCCGCGCCGCCGCCTCCGTCAAGTCGGCCGTCGCAATCGCCTTCGGCAGGAGACTTGCGTTAATGACGGCGGTCCGGGTGCGCATTCGAAGCCCATACCGCCCGGTGATCTCATGGGTTCCCGTGGAGGGCAGCCCTGCTGCGGTGGCCCGCTCCATGATGAGTTGCTCGCGTCGAGGATCATCCACCGAGAACGCCTCTGCCGCCACGACCGCGGCCACCCCCGCGTCGATCATCGCCGCCAGCATCTCGTCAACCACCGCCGCGTCGAAGGCTTTCGCTTCAACATAGCGATGGATACTTCGAAGCTCTTTCCCCGGCGCGAGCGACACCGTCCCAACCTTTGTCTCTCTCGCCGCCCGACGCCCCTCCACCCCCGATCCCACGGCCACGATGCCAACCGGGGCCACGTCTCCTTCGAGCAGCGCATTGGTCACCTGGGTAGTGCTGTAAGCGAGGAAGCTGACATCCTCAGGGGTGATGCCGGAGGCGGAAAGGAGCTCGGAGAGGACCTGCACCACCCCTTCCGCCACCCCGCGTTCGGCCCGGTGAGTCGTCGGAACCTTCGCCTGAGCGACAAGCCCAAGCTTTTGTGAATTCAGCGCAACGGCGTGAGTGAAGGTCCCCCCAACGTCGATCCCAATCCGATATCTGGCCACTCCCGCGCCTCTCAGAGCGGCCTCTCTTGCACGACCAAACCGCTCAGATACACCTGGACCACGGCCCCCGGACCCCGGGCTGACACCATCTTCTCCACCTGCTCACCCGGTCGATGGAACTCCCTATACACTGTTCGTTCCCCGTCAGAGTCTCGAACGACGATCCGGACCTCCTGCAGACTCGCGCCTGGTGGGACTTGGTAAACGATCTTCGTTCGCCGAAGCCCAGCCCCTACGTCCACGGGCTCTATCTGCGGAGCCGGCCCCTTACTGACGACCAGATCGACCGGCGTCCGGCGCGGCACCTTCTGCTCCGGGCTCGGGGCATGACCGATAACGTAACCGACTGGCACCTTCTCATGATACCGAGCTGTTTCTTTGCCAATCGTCAAGTGTTCCTGTCTCAGCAGCGCTCGGGCGCGGTCGACTGACATCTCCCTCACATCCGGCACGACGGCCCACTTTGACCCCGAACTCAACGTCAGGCGCACCAACCGCCCTTCCTTGACCGGGCGACCGGAGGGAGGCTCGGAGGAAAGCACCGCACCATCGGGCACTTCTTCATCGGTCTTCTGGCTCACCACCTCCGACCGCAGCCCCACGGCCGTCAGCGACTTCGTCGCTTCCAGACCCGTCATGCCCACCAACTCGGGCACCTTCACTTCTCTGGGAGCGGTGTATTCCCAGTACCAAAGGAGCCCGTGATAGCCCCCAACGATACAGGCGATGATAGCGACTAATTCGAGCACCTGTGGAAGGAAGGACCGCTGGGCTTTTCTCCGTCGCGGCCACATCCCCACTTGGGTCTCCATAGAGATGGGTGTTCTGGGAAGTTTGGCGCTCACACCGACTTCACCCTATCCACCCCCGCGAGCCCGCCGGATGGCCCGCTGGTGATCGGCAAATGTCCTGCTGAAGATATGAGAGCCATCCTCGCGCGCGACGTAGTACAAGTACGGCACATCCGCTGGTTCCATAGCCGCGCGGATGCTCGCCTCTCCAGGATTGCAGATTGGTCCCGGAGGCAACCCCTCGTGCAAATAGGTGTTGTAGGGACTCTCGACCGTGAGGTCTTCATAGCTCAACCGAGACTTCCGACCATCCCCGAGCGCATATTGAACCGTCGCGTCGCATTCGAGCTTCTGGCTGCGCTCCAATCGGTTCACCAATATCCCTGCAATTTGCGCTCGCTCGTCATCCTGCTGGGCCTCCCACTCGACCAAAGAGGCCAATATCACTATCTCGCGCAGGCTTCTCCCATGGTGCTCCGCTCGCCCGCCGAATATTTCCTTCCAAACCACGTCCTCGAATCTCCTCAGCATTTGAACGATGATATCCCGTTCCTCTTCGTCGGAATCCACCCGATACGTGTCTGGAAATAAGTACCCTTCCAGCGTCTCATCATCCAATGGAAAAGCTGTGTCGAATGCCCAGGGCTCAGAGGCCGCTCGCATAAACTCATCCGCCGCGCCCAGATGTTCGTCTTCTACGGTTTCCGCAATTTGCCTGAGGCTATAGCCTTCTGGAATCGTCAACCAATCCCACGCCGTGCGCGAACCTCGGCACATCGCATCCAGCATATCGAGGCCCGACATACTCGCATCCAACTCGTGTCGCCCGGCCTGAATGCAGCGCCATTTTCCCGTCACATACGCAGCAACCACCAAGGCCCTTGGGCTCCGTATCAATCCCCGCTCCCACAGCGTCGTCGCCACCTCGCTCACAGATTCACCGGGATCCACAGAGACGAGCAGCGGCGGCCCTGACCCAACCGGCGTGAGGATGCCCCACACCCCGCATGCGACGACCCCCAAAGCCGCCAGAAGAATGATCAGAGTCAGCCATAGCATCCCGCGACGTACGATACGTTTCACTGGTTTCGACTCCGCTGCTGAGCGTCCAAATAGCTCTGTAGCACCAGCGCCGCGGCCACACTGTCCCGCGTGGCTCGCCGCTCCGCGCGCCGCAGGTCCGCCTCAAGCAACGACCGCTCGGCCTCGACGGTGCTCAAACGTTCATCCCACAGCACTACCTCCACGTGTAGTTCCCGCTTCAACCGACCGGCAAACCGCTTTACTCTTTTCGCCTGCGTCCCCACCGTTCCATCCATACTCAGTGGCAATCCCAACACGATAGTGTTCACCTGATGGCGACGAATCAACCAATTGATTTTCTCGATATCCTCTGGCATCGAGGCCCGCTCAATCGCCGTCGCAGGCTGAGCGAGCGCTCCCAGCGGATCGCTTACCGCAACCCCGATACGCCTCTCTCCAAAATCGAGGCCGAGCAACTTCATTTCTTCTTCGCCCCCATGAAGACCACCCCACTCATTGTCACCGCAAGTCCCGTCGCCGCCGCCACGATCCCTGAATCATTGACGATCAACGCCACCAATGCCGATACCCATGCTCCCCAGAACCCAGCCGTCAGATATGGCTGGCCATCCAATGCCCTACGCGTCATCCCTCCTCGCCGCAACATGGCCCACGCGGCAACAAACGCAACCGGGGTCGCCGCCCACCACCATCCTCCCTGCGCGGCGATTCTAAAGTTCATCACAACCTTCCGCCAAGCAATATCCGCCAGCACTGCCGCCCTTCCGTCCAGCAAGGCCACCGCAGCCGCTCCCAGATGACTCCGCTCTGCCATTGGGTTTAGCAAATCCACCAGCGGTGGGACACAGGCCGCGGCCGCCAACGCCGTCGCGCCCAATAGCGCCCGCCGCGCCTTGTGCCCCCCAACCGCCACCCATACCGCGATCAATCCCGCGCAGAGCGCGACATAGGCTCCCCAATTGGCCCCCCACCACGGCGCCCCCACGACGAGAGCCACCATCGCGCCCATCAGAATGGTCGCCCTGAAGCGTCTCGTCTCCTGAAGCAGCGCGCCCAATCCGATCGTCGTCATGGCGCACAGCGCTCCGGCATACTCGTTCCCAATGCCGTAGAACCGCGACCCCGAGAGCGCGCTAAACCCCAATGCCGAACGCCGCATCAGGGACGACCCAAAGAGAACATCGAGCGCGATGACCGCCGCGCCAAACAACATCCCAGCCGCCACAGTCTGAGTCGCTCGCGGGAGACGGCCGACCACGCGCCCGAGAGCCAGAGCAATTCCTAAAGCCGCCACCATCTGGGGAAGGGTATCCATCGATACCGCAGGCGCGATGAGCAGGCCGACAGGGAATAGCGCCGACACCAGCGCCAGCATTGCGAGCCGGGGGCAGTGTTCGCTATCCCCACGCAAAAACCAAAGCGCGACGGCCAGCAAGAATCCCATGAGCACTGCATAGAGGCGGGCGGCCGTCTCTCGCACGACATCCCGCTGAGTCAGCAGCGCCGCTCTTCGATCCAGGCCGGCGAGAACTCCTTTGGATGGAGTCGAATGGGCTCTGTGTCCATCAATCTCCCGCGACAGACTGGATGCATTGTCCCCGCTACAGCTCCCCAAAAGTGTCGGTGCGAAATCGCTCGCGGCCACGAGCCCCGGCCAGCGAGTGGTCGCGCTGGATAAAAGACCCGGCGACGCACCAGGAGCCAGCATCGCCATGAATCCGGCGTCGCGAACGCGGCCGGGAACGGCCGCGGGAGACAGAGCCGTCAAAAGGAATAAGGCCGATTCTCGCTCGGATGTCACCCTCGCCATATTGAAGACGATGTCCTCCACATGCTCGGTCGGTCCCACCCCGGTCAGATCGAGCAGCACGACGTCGTACTTCGAAAGCGCAGTCAGCACCGCGTCCCCCACAGCGTTCGTGTCGAGCTGTTTTCCCAGCCCGCTCATTCCCAATGGCTCGTAGACGCCCCCCCCGTCGATTCGGCCATCCGTGTCCATGACAACCGTCACGCTCGGCGGAAGTTTCCCTCCTTCCCAGAGGCCATAGGCAATCAACGCGGTCGTCAGCCCCCGCGCGTGGAGCATCTCCCCCAGCAGCCCTGGACGCACTCGCGTTCGAGCATCCCTTTCTGCATCCAGGAGTGCCTCGACATCGACCCGGAACCCACCTCCGGCCGGCATCTCGCCTCGAACGTCGCTTCCAACGGCCCCCCGACCGGCTCCCAAGGTCACCCACGTCCGGTTCGCATGCGGCTCCTCCGGCGAGGCAACCGGCATCAGCCCAACCGCGGAGTCTTTCAGCAGCGCTTCGATCTTCGGCATTCCGGCGGCGCGCAGGCCCTGCCAGCTCATCTGGGGCATCACGACGATCAAGCAGGATGGGGCAGTCGTGTCGGTCGGAGCGGCTGCGCCAGCCGAACTCACACTCCACGCAGAAACAAGCCCAACAAACCAAACAAGCCGCTGCAGTGTCGCCGGACTATGACTTCTGCGCGGCGACCAGCTCTTTCGCCTTCGCCAGCGCCTCATCCAGTCGCTCCGGGTTCTTCCCCCCGGCCTGTGCGAAGTCTGGCCGGCCGCCTCCCCCACCTCCTGCGATCTTCGCCACCTCACGGATCAGGTTCCCCGCATGGTAGCCCGCTTCCACCAGATCCTTTGACACTCCACTCACGAACTGCACCCCGCCCTCGGTTTCCGTCGCCAGAACGACAATGCCCGACTCAAGTCGTTGTCGAAGATCGTCAGCCAGACTCCTCAGTGCATCCGCACCTACGCCGTCCACTCTCGCCGCCAACACCTTCACCCCATCGACTTCAACCGTTTTCTCAACCAAATCACTCGCCGCCTCGCCCGCCCCCTTCTTCTGAAGCTCGTTGATCTGCCGCTGTTGCCGGCGCGCCTCGGATTGTAGCCCCTCGACCCGATCGGCGATCTCCTCTGGCCGACACTTCAATTTACCGGCCGTTGCCTCCAGAATCCCGCGCTGCCGCAATGCAAGAGCCTGTGACTCCACCCCCGTCACCGCTTCGATCCGGCGCAGTCCTGCGCCAATGCTTCCCTCGCTTACGATTGCGAAACTGCCAACCGCCCCCGCGTGTTCCAGATGCGTCCCACCACATAACTCCCGGCTGAACTCGCCAATCTGCACCACCCGCACCCGATCCCCGTATTTCTCGCCGAACAACGCCGTTGCCCCCATCGCCCTCGCCTCATCCAGCGCCATCTCAGCCGTAACCAGCGCGTGGTCCTGCAGCGAAAGCTTCAGTACCCCTTCCTCAATCGTCCGTCTCTGCTCATCCGTCAGGGCCTCGAAGTGAGCGAAATCGAACCGCAACCGATCGGCATCGACCAATGACCCCGACTGCACGGCGTGATCGCCGAGCACTTGGCGCAGCATGTGGTGCAAGAGGTGGGTGGCTGTATGCGCCCGCGCAATCGCATGTCGGCGGTCCTCATCCACACGCGACTTCACGTTTTGCCCTGCTTCAAGCGTGCCCTTTTCGACTCGAACTCTGTGGGCATGAACCCCTTCCAACGGGTAGTGCGTGTCGAGCACCTCAGCCCGCATCCCATCGGCTTCGAGAATCCCCCGATCTCCCACCTGTCCACCGCTCTCCGCATAGAAAGGCGTCCGGTCGAGAAACACCTCGCCCTCTTCCCCGGCCGTCAGTTGCTCGATTGAATCCCCTTCCTTCACAATTCCGATGACGACGCCCTCGGCTTCGCATCCCCCATAGCCCAGGAAGGTCGTCTTGGCCGCAAAAGACTGATAACCAGACCGCACGGCAAACGAGAAATCGTTCTCCGCTTGGGCCCGAGCGCGTCGTCGCTGCGCCTCCATCGCCCGTTCGAAGCCATCCCCATCTACGCTCAGACCGCTCTCTGCCGCAATATCGGTCGTCAACTCCTTGGGCAACCCATAGGTGTCGTGAAGCCGGAATGCATCCTCCCCAGAAAGAACGCTCGATCCAGCGGCCGTCGTTCGCTCGATCGCGTCCATGAGCGGTCCCAACCCTCGCTCCAGCGTCTCTTCGAACTGCCGCTCTTCCTGCTCGATCCACGTTCGAATTCGCCCCTCCGCCCCACGCAATTCGGGGTAAATCGGCCCCATCGTAGCGACAACAGATTGTGTCAGATCCTTCAAGAACGGCTCCTCGATCCCCACCTGCCGGCCAAACCGATAGGCCCGCCGCAACACTCGCCTCAACACATACCCCGCCCCTTCGTTCGATGGGGTGAATCCATCGGCCAGCAGGAAGGCCAGCCCGCGAGCGTGCTCTGCGATAATCTTCACCGCTCGATCCTGCTCCGCCGTCAGTCGCTCCGACAATTCTCGGTTCGACTCGTGAGCGCGCTCCGTCACCGCGGACACAATCGGGGCGAGCAAATCCGTCTCGAAGATCGATGGCACATCCTGGATCAGGGCCGTCAGCCGCTCCATCCCCATCCCCGTATCGACCCCCGGCGCGGGGAGCGGCTCCAGCTCGCCACCCGGCTGCTTGTTGTACATCTGAAAAACCAGATTCCAGAGCTCGCTGAATCGGGCGCAGTCACACGTCGGGTCGCAATCCGGCCGCCCGCATCCACGCTCCTCGCCCGTATCGAGATGGAGCTCCGTACACGGTCCACACGGTCCGGAATCGCCGACAGGCCCCCACCAGTTCTTCTCATCATCGACGATGCGCGAGTCGGGGACTCCGATCTCCTTGGCCCAGACAGCCCTCGCTTCATCATCATCCGGGTTGACCGTAATCCATATTCGTTCTTGGGGAAGCGACAGAACCTCGGTCACGTACTCCCAGGCAAAGAGAATCCCCTCACGCTTGAAGTAGTCTCCGAACGAGAAGTTCCCGAGCATCTCGAAGAACGTGCAGTGCCAGGGAGTCCGACCCACCTCTTCGAGATCGTCCGCCCGGAAGCACTTCTGGCAGGTCGCCACCCGGGGGGCCTCCGGCGGCACCAACCCTCGAAACCATGGCACGAACGGCTGCATGCCGGCGCTCGTGAAAAGCGTCGTCGTATCGGTCGGCTTCAGCGGAGCGCTTGCGATGATCCGGTGATCTTTCGCTCCAAAGAAGTCCAAGAAACTCTGCCGAAGCTCCCGGCTCGTCATGCCTGCCGATCTCCCATCAAAATGTCGTTATATCCCCAATCCCGACCATCCATAACAAGCGCGCCGCCCTCCGTCGGTGCGGCGCACAGTGCCAGGTCATTATAACAAACTCAGGCCGTTCTCGCATCCGCGGCTTCGGATGCAAACACCTCCGGCCAGTAGTGGACCAAAACCACCTTGATAGCCCCCGCCACTGGCACCGCCAGCAGAATCCCAACGAACTTCAACAGCGCTGCTCCCGCCAGCACGGAGAAGATCACGACCAATGGATGCAACCCCACACGCTGCCCGATCACCCGCGGCGTCACACCATAGTCGAATACGACATTCCCCGCTAAGAGCACACCGATCACGATGAGAATGGCCCCCATCGTTTTCCCCGTGACCGCCATCGTCAACCCGATGATAACCATCGCGCTCGGGAAGCCGATATAAGGGATCACGTAGAGCACCCCGGTCATGATGCCGAGCAGCACAGCAAAGGCCACCTTTCCCACGCTCAACACGATGATCGAGAACAGCCCCACCGTCACGATCATCGTTGCCATACCCAACAAATAGCTCCCCACGAGCTTGTTGATATCGCTCAATACCCCAACCATTGCACTTCTGCGCGGTTCGGGAACCACCCGGAGCACCCGTCGACCCAACCGTTGATAGTCGCGCAACACCCAAAATGTCACCACGGGTGTAATCACGAGCAGCGACACCAATACGAGCGATCGATTCAACAGGCCGAGGCTATTGCGCAGCACATTCGCGCCATACTCCTGCGCGCGTTCGCCAAGATTCGCGAAGGCCCGCCGTACGTCTTCCGGCAGCATTCCGACGAGCCGGCCCCATCCGACAACCGTTTCCTGAGCATCCACCACCAAAACCCGAGTCTGCTCTGCATAGCCATCATAGCCACGAATGAGGTCTCGCGCTTCCGTCGCCAATCGAGGGACGATCAGGAGCACCGCGAGGACGAACACCAACACAAAGCCCCCGAAAACGACCATAATCGCGCGCCCCCGCTTCCATCCCTTTTTCTCGAGTCGCGCGATGCCGGGGTTGAGCAGATAGGCGATCACCGCTCCTAGCACAAAGGGGGGTAAAATGCGTTTCACCTGATAGAGAAGCCACAAGACCAACAGCACCCCTACCAGCCCGGACAGCCACTTCGGCCAGGCCAGCAGACGCTCCTCCGGCTGATACGACTCGGCCTGGCCGCCGAGGGTGCGCGCCGTAGCCGCGTGCACCACCGTCACGATATAGGCGATCACAGCGATGGCAATGAGGGCAACCAGAGCAGTCGGCAGGTCCACGCTTCACCTCCCCAGCTTGGCGGAAAAACACCCGGGAAGCTCCCAGGCTCGATCCTTCGGATCCCCTTGCCCAAACAAGAATGCCTCACTCGTTCTCTTGGTCGCGAACGGCCTGCCTGAGCTTCGCCAGGGCCCGCTGCTGAAGCCGAGACACATGCATCTGAGAGATATCGAGCCGCTCAGCGACCTGCGTCTGCGACAGATTGTCGAAAAACCGAAGTGCAATAACCTTTTGCTCCCGAGGCGTCAGTGATCGCATGGCCTCGGTGAGCCGCGCCCGCCGCTCGAACTTCTCGATCTCCTCATCGTACTGCCCCACATAATCCGCCAGCCGGCTTCGAGACTCATCCGAAGCCGCCCCCAGCTCGCTGTCCAGCGACGGCAACTCGTACAACTCACCAAGCTCTAGCGCCTCCAGAGCCTCGCCCTCGCTCACTTCGAGTTCATCGGCAAGTTCCGCCATCGTAGGTGCTCGATCCAGGCGCTGCGTCAGCCCATCGACCGCCTTGTTTGCAGCCAAGTTCAGCTCCTGGAGTCGCCGAGGCACCTTCACCGCCCACCCCCGGTCACGAAAATAGCGCCTGATCTCGCCCACAATCGTTGGCGTCGCATACGTTGCGAACCGAATCCCGCGGCTGGGATCGAAGCGGTCGATCGCGTTCATGAGCCCGATCATACCCACCTGTATGAGGTCCTCCACCGGCTCCCCCCGATTTGCAAACTTACGCGCCAGATACCGCACCAGATTCGTATGGGCCAATATCAACTGCTCGCGCACCTCAGGATCGCGAGTCTGCTGATACCTCTCGAACAACTCAGGCGTGGCCGCGTCGCGCCGCATCTTCGGCCGCGGCGCCACCTCCTGCTGCACGTCCTTGGACTCCGCTTTCTCTCGCGGATTCATGCCCACCTACCTTGTTGCTCGGTACTTCACCATTCGCACACAGGTCCCCGTAGTCGGGCTACAATCAACCGACATCTCATCCATCAGCTCTCGAATAACGACCAGCCCCAAACCTCCCGGTTCATCCCAATCGTCATCCTCAATCGACGCTCTGCCTGAACTTTCAGCCAGCTCAAAGCCCTTGCCTCGGTCGATGACCTCCATCGCAAGCTGATCCTCATCCATGCTGAAACGGACGATGATTTCGTCGGGACTTCCCGTCACAACGTGCTCGACCGCGTTGTTGCACGCCTCGCCTACCGCCAACTCGACGTCTTTCAAAACGTCGTATGTGAAGTCCATTTGCGAGGCAACCGCGCAGGCAGCCATCCGGACCACTCGGACGAACTCAGCCCTGGGCGGTATTCGAATTTCAACGTGGTCGGGGGTCTTGGTCTTCATCCCCGCACCTCCTTGAGCGCAGCAGCAACGTCCTCGTAGATTCGAAAAACTTGATTCAGGCCGGTAATCTCGAAGAGTCTCTTTACGCGAGGCTGGGCCGCGGCTATGAGGACTTCACCCCCCGACTCCTTCATCCGCTTCAGCAGCCCGACGAGCGTCCCCAGGCCCGTGCTGTCCATATACTCCGTCGCATTCAAGTCCACAATCAGGTGCTTCACGGAATCCGACATCAGCTTGAGAGCGGCATCCCTCACGTGACCCGCATTCGCGACATCGACCTCCCCGGCCAAACACAGCACGGCCGTGTCATCATCCTCCGTGTGCGCGTCGATCTTCAATGGTGTCGTCATTGCGGCTCTCCTATCCCGCCTCCGTCTCTACTCCGTTCCCTGAGACCTTCACCTTTCCGTGATGTCCTACCACTCCTGCCAACCCCTTTCTAACTCCTCCCAACCATGACGACAACTTCGCAATCGCCGGCTGAATCACCGAGAGCGTTGCAATCTCCGGCTCTAACTTCGCCGTCAGTCGGTCGAATCGACTAAGCATAGCCCCAAGCGCTTCGAGTCCGGCATCTAACTTCCGTGTGGCATTCTGAACACCTTGCGCCGTATCGCCCCACGACCGAATCGTGGCCCGCAGTTCCACATCTACAACATCGCCCAGCCTCCTCAATACCACCTGAGCCTGCCGCGCAACGACGTAAAACCGTATCGAAACGACAATGACGGCCAACCCGGCCGCAATCGCGGTGATGAGTCCAGCTTCCTGCATGGTCTTCCAGTCATCCCGTCAGAATGCTTCTTCAATCGTTCCACCCACCGCCACCGCCTCCCCCTCATAGCAAACCGCCGCCTGTCCAGGAGACACCCCCCACTGACCTTGCTCGAACTCCAGTCGCACCCGGCCACCAGTTGACGGCCGCGCGATACATGCCGCCAACTCGCCCTGCGATCGGATCTTCGCGTGCAATGGCATCCCGCCCCCCGGAAGATCGACGAGCGATCCGTAGTTCACATCCCCCATGACCAATCTTCCGAATTGCGCCTCGTCCTCCTCCCCCACGATCAATCGGTTTCCTTCAACATCGATGGCCACGACGTACAACGGCCGACCACACGCCACGGACAGCCCTTGCCGCTGCCCAATGGTATAGAATGCAATCCCCCGATGGCGGCCGATCTGCCTCCCCTGCCTATCTACAATCGGCCCGGCGCGCGCCACATCGGAAAAACGCCGGCACAGATATTCCCGATAGCTCTCACCCTTCAGGAAACAGATATCCTGACTCTCCGGTCGAGAAGGGGCGCTCACACTATGCCGCTCAGCCTGGAGCCTCACCTCATCCTTGGTCATCTCCCCGAGAGGGAAGACCGCCCGCGAAAGCTGCTCCTGAGTCAACCGATAGAGCGTGTACGACTGATCCTTTCCCCGATCGATTCCCATAAGGAGCTTCCAACGACCGGCCCCTTCGTCATGGACCACCCGCGCATAATGTCCCGTCGCCAACCTCTCCGCACCCAACGCCAGAGACCGGCTCATCAACTCGCCGAACTTCACAAAGGCATTGCACCCAATGCACGGATTCGGCGTACGTCCCCGCAGATAGTCCTCGCAGAACGGGGAAATGACAAGCCGCTCAAAAGGATCGCTGAGATCGAAAACGTGATGCGCGATTCCGAGCGACTCGGCCACCGCGACTGCGGCCCTGACATACTCGGGCTCCGCGTCATCCTTGGAGATGCGCATCGTCACACCGACCACGTCGTAGCCCTGCTCCACCAACAGCGCCGCCACCACCGAGCTGTCCACACCCCCGCTCATCGCTACGGCAACGCGCCCCCGGCTCATCCCTTGTCCGTCCTCTCTCCTTCGTGCTCCCGCCGTCTCCGCTCCCACTCCTCCAACCGCGCCCTGATCTTCTTCTCATATCCCTGCTGCGTCGGTTCGTAGTACCGCCGCGACTTCGTTCCCTTCGGCAGGTATTCTTGCGGGACGAAATGACCGGGTGCATCGTGGGGGTACTTGTAGCCACCCCCGTGACCGAGCTCCTTCGCCCCTGGATAGCTCGCGTCGCGCAGGTGCTTGGGGACGAGCGGAACTTGCCGGCTCCGTACATCTCCCATCGCCCGGCTAATCGCCAAATACGCCGCGTTGCTCTTCGGCGCGCTCGCTACGTAAGCCGTCGCCTGAGCGAGCGGAATCTGCGCCTCTGGCAGACCCACATACTCCACCGCGTGCGCCGCCGCCGTCGCCAACACCAATGCCATAGGGTCCGCGTTGCCCACATCCTCCGCCGCCTGAATCACCAACCGCCGCGCGATGAAGCGCGGGTCCTCCCCCGCCGAAATCATCCGCGCCAACCAATACAGCGCCGCGTCCGGATCGCCGCCCCTCATCGACTTGATATAAGCCGAGATCACATCGTAGTGCGTATCCCCAGACTTGTCGTACTTCAGGGCTCGCCGCTGGGCCGCATCCTCCACCAGCTCCAGCGTGACGGTGCGCCTCCCGTCTTCCGCCCGCGCCGCCTGCACCGCCGCCTCCAGCGCATTCAAAGCCGCCCTCGCGTCCCCATTCGCAAGATTGATGATATGCCCCCTCGCCTCCGGCGTCAGCTCGATCTCGAATTTGCCCAGCCCTCGCTCCTCATCCGCCACCGCCCGGTCCACAATCGCCCCGATCTGCTCGTCGCTCAGAGGCTCGAACACGAAGATCCGAGACCGGCTCACCAACGGGGCATTGATCTCGAAAAACGGATTCTCCGTCGTCGATCCCACCAATATGATCGTCCCATCCTCCACAAACGGCAGAAACGCGTCCTGCTGCGCCTTGTTGAAGCGATGGATCTCATCGACGAAGAGAATCGTCTTCTGCCCCTGGACCTCCATCCGCTTCTTCGCCTGCTGAGTCACCTTGCGAATATCGGCCACCCCCGACGTCACCGCGCTGTAGGGTTCGAACTGCGCTTTCGTGTACTCCGCAATAATCGATGCCAGCGTGCTCTTCCCCGTGCCCGCCGGCCCGTAGAGGATAATCGACGAGAGTTCGTCCTTCTCGATGGCCGTGCGCAGATACGTCCCCGGCCCCACAATCTGCTCTTGACCGACGAACTCATCCAGCGTGCGGGGGCGCATACGCGCAGCGAGCGGCATTGCCTCCGACTTTCCTCGCCGGGCGGCCCGCCGCTCCTCCGGGAACAAACTCCCCGCAGCGTCCTCACCGCGCATAACTCATCTCCGCGGCAGATTCTAACACGCCCCAAGAACCCCAGTCAACGCACAGACCTCGCATCCTTTCATTCACTTCGGTCTTTCCGGCCTTTCGGGAGCTTGCTCCCGAAAGGCTGCAGTAACGCAAAACGGCAACGGCAAGATGCCCGGCATTATAATGCCGGGCGAATTTCTGGCGCACTGCCGAGACTTGCATCCGTCGGCCGTTGCTGTAGGGCGGCGCGCACCCGCGCCCGCCATCTGTCTGAGCCAAGCGAACGCATCCCGCCTTTGGATTCACCTGTTGGGAGCCATTGGCGGGTGACCGCCAAGGCCGTTTCCCGTTGGGCGGGAGCTTGCCCCCTGCCCAGGCCGCTGCCATGCCCACGATTCCTTACAAAGATACCCCCCAAGAAGGCTGTTGGCGAAGGAGCGGAGGTGATGTAGAATAGGGGGTGGAGGCAACTGGGTTATGTCGAGTGGACCCTGGCTGAACAGCTCATAGGTATGGCCGCCAGGCTAGTGGCCGTGGGTGCTCCAATCGCCGCTTATGTCAAGAAGCGCCTCCGCAAACGCGCGGAACGACGGGAGAGGGAGCGCGTCACGCTTGATGCCGCGCCCGCAGGACTCGCGCCTCGTCCCCTGATGCGAGCCGACAGCTTCGAGGACCGAGATGCCAAACTCACGCGCATTGGTGAGATCATCGCCAACGGGAAGAAGGTCATCTGGATAGTGGGCACTGTTCAAGTGGGAAAGACTTGGCTAGTCTGCCGCTACCTTCGTGATGACCCTGAAGCGTTGCCCTGCGTAGCGAGGTTCCCGGCGAACAGCAGATGCAGGACTTCTTGGCTGGGAAGAATCTGCTCGACGAACTCGCCGCGAAGCTTGGCCTCTAGTAGGCGGATGCAGGCACTGGGTCAACACACGTGAGAAGGGCCTATGCGTACACGGGGTTGGTCGTCTTTTCCTGGGGATGTTCGCTGCCCGCGACGAAGGCATTGTTGCTGGCCGAACGCGAGGGGCAGCGCCTAACCCCGCTGGAGGTGGCGTTTTGGGCGATTGGCGTGGGATGGTTCGCCCTCTTCCTAACACTCGCCGCCCGAGGACAGCTACCGCGCCTCTGCACCATCGCTGGGCGGGGATGGCTAATCCTAATCGCCATGGGGTTCTTCGGCTGGGCCGGCTACGCCACCGCGCTGAACACAGCCTTCACGCTACTTCCTCTACCAGATGCTGTGATTATCAACTATCTCCATCCCGTCTTCGTCGTCATCTTTCAGGGCACAGCGTTTGGGGTAATTGTTCGGTCCTTCTCGCGTTGGGAGGATAAGTTACCGGTTGCGCCGAGATCGATGTGGAGACTCGGGCTGGGAGTCGTGCTGTGTCTGCTCGGCGTCGCACTTATCGCTACCAACGGCAGGATATATGAGATAGGGCGGAGGCCGCTGGGGGTGGGGGTTTTGGCGGCTCTCTTTGCAGCCGTTTCTTGGGGAGTCTACTCGAACTTGGGGCGCTTCGTGACGCTCCGGCCGGGAGCAAATAAGCGCGACATGGGTGGCCTGCACGGATGGGCGGCGATGACTTTTGGCGTCGGCATGTTGTTCCTTGCGCTCCTGCCACAGGGCGGGCCGAGCTTCCCCGGCGGCTATGTTGCTTTGCTCTATCTCGGGACACTCGGTCCCTACCAAGTCTCCGCCTGGGCATTGCTCGCCTTTATGGGAGTCATCGTATACGGAGGTGGATACACCCTGTGGTTGGTCGCGATCGAACTCGGGCGGCGCGCAGGGGAGGCGCACAAGCTCCCCTCGCTGACGTACTTGACGCCAGTCCTCGCGGTGCTCCTCGGATGGCTGCTGCTGCGAGAACCCTTTGGGCGCGATTTCTGGCAGGGCGCGGCATTCATCGCGGCCGGCAACGCCATCATTGCCTTCGGCAGACGGCGAGCCCCACAAATGGAGGTGTAAATACCAATCACCTCCGCCTCGTAGGGCAGCTTGTATCTGGTTCGGAGTTCGTAGATACCGTCCGACCTGTGGGCTATCGGGAACGGGCGCTCATCTACAGATCAGTCTCTTAGACTGAGGGCGGGAACAGCTTCTCCCGTTCCCCTTACCCAACGTCTCCCGCTCTTTTTTCGGGAGCAAGCTCCCGAAAGACCAATTAGCAGAGAACAACACCGCGGGGCATTGACGCCGCTTCTATAGGGAATAACAGATGGCAGGTACGGGTGTGTCCGCCTTACAACCAACGGCCGCACGCTTCGCGAGGACAATCGAAAATCCTATGGTTTAGCGAAGAGACTTTCAGTTGCTGGGGTCCAAGGTCCGCACCGTAGCGGGGACATGTCTGCCGATAGCCTGCGCGCTCAATTCCGCACGCCGGTCATCGGGGGCAAGCTCGAGGACTTCTTCGAAGCCCTTAAGTGCTGTGGCGAGGTTGCCCGCGGCGTACTCGGCGTAGGCGAGAAGATACGCACTCTCTATTGGGTAAAGGCGGCGCATTTCGGCGCACTCGGCCTCTGTGAGTCCATCCTTGACATGTGTGCGGAGAAGCTTGTCCACGGAGTCGCGATGGGCGACGAGTTCGCGGATATTCTCTTCGAGTCCGACCTCGCTGGCAGCGGAGGATCCGAAGAACTCGAGCGTGGGGAGGTCATCGGTAACGGCGGGTGTATCGCCGACGTAAGCCTCGAGGGCGTCGTCGTCCATGATGTAGGTGGAGAGAAGCTGAGGCAGGGTGGAGAGGCCGACTTCTTCGAGGTCTCGGGAGACCTGCGGGTTGCCCAGGTAGCGCCGCCAACGGTCCGCGTCGATAGCGAGCGGCTGGTCTGACCCCAGAATGATGGCTTCCGAAGTCTCCACGAAGAGTATCGTATGAGGGAAGACTTCTCGGAATGCCTGCACGGACTGCTTGATCTCGCGCGGCAGCATGCGGTGCAAAGGAATCCAGTGCGAGCAAATGCCGCCGGGACGAAGCCGCGACTTGACGAGTTCGAAATACTCCTTTGTGTAGAGATTGACGGTGCCGGCAAGATGGGGGTGCATGGGCTCGGCGGTAATGACATCGTATGTGCGCGGCGTCGTCAACAGATAGTTGCGACCATCCTGGATGTGAATAGTAAGACGGGGATCTTCGATGATGTTATGGTTTTGTTCCTCGAAGTATTGGGCGGCGACGACGATGGAAGGAGATATCTCGACGCAGTCGATGGTGGAAACCGGGAATTGCCCGACAGAGCCCAGCGTTGTGCCCGTGCCCAGGCAGATAACGAGGACGTCCTGCGGATCGGGATGGAGCAGGAGCGGATAGTGAGCTTGAAGACGCTCGTAGATCATCCCATAACGATAGGCGACGGCCATGGGCTGCGCATCGATGTACAAACGTTTATCGTTGCTCCAGGGATCTCGATCCCAGGGATTGACCCACACACTGACGATGCCGTTGATGTCCTCTCGGTAGAAGATCGGCTGGCGTTGAGCGCGCTGGACGCGCTTGTAGAGGAGTGCGCGCGCGACGTCTAGACCTCCGGTGAAGCGATAGGTGAAAGAAAAGATCACGAGCGTGACCGCAAAGCCGATAAAGACCGGTCTCAAACGCGCGGCTCGGTCGGAAGCTGGGAGCGCCGCAAACAGCAGGCTCCCTGCGGCCAGGTTGAGGCCGATACAGAAGAGAAAGCTCCCCCTGATACCCATCCACGGCAATAGAGCGAAGCCGGCGACGGCCGAACCGGCCGCCGCGCCGACCGTATTCCACAGATAGACAGCGCCAACACCTGTGCCGACGCGCCTGTCTTCTCGCGCGTACAGCGCGGCACCCAGAGGGAACGAGGCTCCGCTGAGCAGCGTGAGCGGAGCCAACAGAAGAAAGATGGCCGGCACGGGCCCGGGGATGAACTCGGCCAGCGAGTCGCCGAGGCGATTCCAGAGTGGCAGCGTGTACCGGACCGCCGGGACGGGAGCGGCCAAAGAAAGCAGCGCCACGATGCCGATGGCGATCTGGATGCCAGCGAAGATGCGCGCGCGGGCGGACCACGAAGGACGCCACGCGCGCAGTGCACCCGCCATGGCGGCGCTGCCGACTGCGATGCCGGTCAGAAACGCCAGCAGCATCAAGCTGAAGCTGTAGGTCGTGTTGCTCAGCAGCAGCACACCGAGGCGCGTCCAGAGCACTTCGTACGCGAGAATCGTGAATCCCGTGATCGCGACGACTGCTAGTACGAGCAAATCGAGCCTCGGGGAAGGTAGCTCCTGCAGTTCACTATCAGCTATGGGTGGAGACCCGATGCATCCGGCATCCGGTTCGGGCGAGGTCGTTGCGGAGGGGAAAAATCGGGCGAGGAGCACAGCCCCTGCCGCGGCCGTCAGGTTGAGGATGATAGCTATGAACGTCGTGCGCACTTCGCCAATCCAACCGATGAGCAGGAATCCCGCGGCCCCGGCACCCAGGATGGCGCCGAATGTATTCACCGCGTACAGCGCGCCAAGGCGCTGTCCGAGATCGGCCGCGCGGGAGACCAGGAACTTGCTCAAGACGGGAAGTGTGCCACCCATAAGTGTGGTGGGAACGAGGACAGCGGCAAAGGCGAGGGCGATCCGCACGAGATGCGTGATGAGCTCCGCCCCGGCCAGCCCGCGGGCAACAGTGCTGAACCAGACGATGGCGAGACTTAAACCCGCTGGTAGGAAGAGCGCCCACACGGCAATGCCGCCTTCAAGAGCGGCGTAGACCAGCAGAGGGCGGCCTCGGCGGTCGATGCGACGACCGAAGTGCCAGCCACCGAGAGCCAATCCAAGCATGAATGCCGTCAGGACGATAGTGTATGCAAGAACCGTAGCCCCCAACATGCGCATGAGCATGCGCATCCAGACGACTTCGTAGATGAGTCCGGCGGCGCCGGAAGCAAGGAACAGCCAGTAGATAACCGATGTCACGAAGCAGAATCCTCTGGGTGGTTTCGACGTCCTGTGTCGCTCAAAGATCGCTTTCTATTATAGCGGTTTGGGAGTTTCTCTGGGAGCAATTGCCCTTCGTATGATGATACCGTTCTCATGTGTATCACCTTTTGTAGCGCGGCGGGTAGTCAGTTCCGCCGCTTCGGCAGTTCTATGCTGGAGCCCATGACTCTCTCTCCTTCCCTACGATGACTACCGGGCGATGGGATGATGCGGCGAACGAGGCAGGGCACGAGGTGCCCTGCCCCACGGAAAACGGCCAACGGCATGGACAGTTCATTGTAGGTCAGAACCTTCGTGCTCTGACCCCTCCCTGTAGAGAGCAGAAGTTCGTTTATACGGCTGGGCACAGAACGAAAGTTCTTGTGTGTCACTTTTCTGTCTCTCCGCTAGTCCGACTCGCCGAGGAATTCATCGAGGATTCTGTCGGCGGCTCTTTTAACACATCCCTCGCGGGCGGCGCGACGACCTCCCCAAAATACGTTTTTCGCCTCGGAGTGTGTTTTCGCGAAGGCGTCCTTGCCGGTGTGTCCGTCGAATGCCAGGAAGAATACGCCCGTGCCGTGGGCCTCTACATAGTAGCCGAACTCTTTCTCCATGGTGACGGCGGAATAGACGACCATGGCCGCGTTGGTGTCGGCTGCGATCTTCCGAATACTTTCGGGCTGGAGCGAGTCCGGTTTGCCAAAGGCCGTGGCCGAGACGTTGATGGCGGCCGCCCGGACGGCCGCGTCCACCTCTAGGAATGGCACGACCTGGAAGCCGCGCTCCCGCAGTTCGTTGGCCAGGTGCTTCCTGAGGAGGTCGTCCAGCTCCGGGTAGTCGGTGATGTTCACTGTCTGGAGCACGGCCACCCGCTGCACCCGGTACTCGTAATCGATCTTCACGAGGCGATTCCGGTCGCTCTCCGAGAAGTAGATGAATCCGCCCGGCACTTCTCGAAACTCGCCTTTTTGCGGCATGAGCTTCGTGCGCTTCAAGGCATCCCCGGTGTCACTGTAGCAGGCCCGCACGGAGTCATTGACGACGAACAACGACTCGTTCAGACGCAGGACCGGCTCACCCGACTGGGGCACGCGCTGCTCACATTGAACGGACTCTGGTTCGAGACAGCCGATGTATTCGGGCAGTTCGCCGAGTTCGGGGTCGGCAATGCCAAGCATTGTCGGAGTGGCGCCGGATTCTTCGAATTTCAGGACGGTGGTGCTCGGTAGATGGGGCTTGGCGAGGTCGGCGGGAATGGCGAAGTAGACGTTGTCCGCCTCGTGCCTGAGGCTCACTATTCCCACTACCTCGCCGCGGGAGTTGAACAGCGGGCCGCCGCTGCTCCCGTAGTAGGTCGGAGCGGTGAACTGGATGAGTTTTTGGTTCGGTCTAATGCCCAACTCGAGCAGCTGTGAGCGATAGTCTTCCGGCAGGTCCGATAGAAGTGGCAGGCCGCTGACGATGCCATCGGTGACGGTCTTTGCAACTCCCTTGGGGGCTGAGATGACGAAGATATCCTCGCCCGGCAGCAGCGCGTCCGAGTCGCCGATCTCGACGTACGGTAACCCCTGGGCGTTTAGCTTCAGCAACGCCAGGTCTGCCGAGGGGTTGAGGCCGAGCACGCCCTCGGACGGGAAGAACCCACCATTCCATGTCTTGATCAGCACTGAGCGCGCGCCATCGATGACGTGGTGGCAGGTGAGGACTTTCCCCGTAGGATCGACGATGACTCCGCTGCCCTGCCCGTTCGCACCGCTGAGTTGCACTTGTATGAGCACGACGGATGGGCTGCAGTTTTGCACGAGCACTGGCAGGGGAATCGGTTCGGCTGCATTCTCGCCGTCAAGCGATTCTCCCAGAACGGCGGAACAAGCTGTCAGCGCGAGCGCGGGCGCGAGGAACCAGATGAGAGCAATTCGGCTGCGCATGAATTTCGTCTCCTCTCGTGCGCACCTCGTATTCCATCTACCAGCGCGATCTGCGAGATTGCTCGGCACGATAGCACAGCAAGGAAACGACCTCTGTGGTAGTAGTTCAGCGGGAGTAATGGGCAGTCCTGCCGGCGGATGGGCGCCCCTCTGGATAGAGGCGCGGCAAAGCTCTTGCTCTTACGATTCGCTGTAGTGGTCGATGCCTCGGTACTTGCGGTAACGGGCGGCGAGAAGTTCGTCGGCCGGGATTTCCCTGAGGCGGTCGAGGGCGTTCGTCATGGCGGCCTTTATGGCTTCGGCCGAGGCGGCGAGGTCGCGCTGCGCGCCGCCGGGCGGTTCGGAGATGACTTCGTCGACTGCGCCGAGTTCTTTGGTGCGGGCCGCGCTGAGACGCAGGGCCTCGGCGGCTTCGGGACCGCGCTTTGGGTCTCGGCCGAATGCCTCGAGGATGACGGCGCACGATTCGGGTGGGATAACGGAGTAGATGGCGTGCTCGAGCATCATGATGTGATCGCCCACGGCGATGCCGATGGCGCCGCCGCTTCCGCCTTCTCCGATAATTATGGAGACGATTGGAGTGGCCAGATTTGACATGAGCTTCATGCTCTCGGCGATCGCTTGAGCTATGCCGCGCTCCTCAGCCTCGAGACGGGATTCTGCTGCGGGTGTGTCGATGAAGGTCACGACCGGCAGGCAGAGCTTTTCGGCGAGGCGCATGACGCGGCCGGCTTTGCGGTAACCTTCTGGTCGAGCGCTGCCGAAATTACGGAACTGCCGTTCTTTGACATCCCTCCCCTTTTGATGTCCGACGACGGCAATCGTGTTGCTATTGAGCGATGCCAGTCCCGCCACGATGGCAGGATCGTCGCCGAAGGACCGATCGCCGTGGAGTTCCACGAAATCATCGAAAATGACGCGCACGTAGTCGAGAGTATAGGGCCTGTCAGCATGACGGGCGAGCAGGACGTTGTCCCAGGCGCTCAAGTGTGCGAACACCTCCCGGGTGATTTGCTCCTGGCGTCGCCGCATGTCTGTGACCCGTTGCTTGACCTGGGCTCTTCGCTCCTCGCTGATGCTCGGCGCTGCCAGTAAGCGTTCCAGTTTCTCAATATCTTCGTCTACTTCTCGCAGTTGCCTGTCGAAATCAAGCCACCTGCCTCTCACTGCGCAATCTCCTCCTGTCGAGGTGGAGCGAGCAGTCGCAGTAGGCGAACCAGCACTGAGCGTAGTTCTCGACGCGATACTACAATGTCCACCATGCCATGATCTCGTTGGAATTCTGCTGTATGACTCCCCGGGGGGAGTTTGATCTTGAAGGCGGCCTCGATCACGCGCGGTCCTGTGAATCCGACGAGCGCGTTTTGCTCTGCTATGGCGATGTCGCCGAGCGAAGCGAAGCTGGCGAAGACGCCGGCGGTGAGCGGATCCGTCGCCACGGTGACAAATGGAAGGCCGGCTCGATCGAGTTGGGCAACGGCCGCCGAGGTTTTCGCCATCTGCAGCAGGGATACGATTCCCTCCTGCATGCGCGCCCCACCCGAGCAGGTGAAGGCGATCAGCGGTACGCCTCTAGCGATGGCGTGTTCGGCCGCTCGCACAAATTTTTCGCCGACGACGGCCCCCATGCTTCCACCCATGAAACCGAAGTCCATGATAGCGAGCACCGTCGGGATCGAATCGATGGTGCATTCGCCCCATACTATGGCCTCCGGGATGCCACTGCGGGCTTCGCTCTGCTTGAGCTTTTCGTCATAACCGGGGAATCCCAGAGGATCGCTCGTTCGCATCGCCGAATCACTCTCTTTAAAGCTTCCCGCGTCGGCAGTGATGGCGATTCGCTCGCGGGCGCTAAGCCGTCGATGGTGCCCACAACTGCGACAAACGTAGAGCGCCTCTTCCATCTCCGGCTGGTAGAGCATGGACCCACATTGGCTGCATTTGGTCCAGAGACCGTCCGGGACGGCTTCGCCGCTCGAATTGTTGCGCTGCTGGTTCGTCACGCTTGCCTCCCAATCCGGCAGATGCCGAAGGGCGCGCTTGCGGGGCCGGAGAAAATATGAGTTTGACTTCCATATGAGCGGGGGACCGCATGAATATCGACGACTTTCGACGTGAGATCGACGAAATCGACGCCTCCATTCTCGACTTGCTCAACCGAAGGGCTGAGAAGGCCATTGCCATCGGTCGACTGAAGGAGCAGGGTGAAACTGCGGTGTTCGATCCCGCGCGAGAACGCCAGATTCTCGACCGAATCGCCAACCTCAACAAGGGACCGCTTCCGAATGAAGTTTTGGCCGACATCTATGGAGCGATGTTCGCTGCGAATCGGCTTCTCGAAAAACGCCTGTCCATTGCCTACTATGGACCGGCCGGGACTTTCACTCACATTGCGGCTCGCCGGAAGTTCGGGGCGGGCGCCGATATGCAGCCCTGCGACGCTATAGGGGACGTCTTTCTGGCGGTGGAGAAGAAGTATGCCGACCTGGGGGTCGTTCCTATCGAGAATACGACGGCCGGCGTGGTGCCCTTGACGTTGGATGCCTTTGCGGAGTCCAAGCTGAGTATTTGTGCTGAGATCTATGTCGACATCGAGCACTATTTGCTCTCGAAGGAAGATTCGCTCGACGCCATCAAGCGAGTCTACTCGCATCCCCAGGCGCTCGCGCAATGTCGGCTTTGGCTGCGCGCAAACCTTCCGAGTGCGGAGGTCATTCCGACGGGGAGCACATCCCACGCCGTGGAGCGGGCCGGGGGTGAACACGGTTCGGCTGCCGTCGGTCCGATTCTGGCTGGAGAGTTGCACGACGTTCCCATACTGCGGGGGAAGATTCACGATGAACCCGACAATCGCACGCGCTTCGTCGTCGTCGGCGGGCTCGCCCCAAAGCCCAGCGGCGTCGATAAGACCTCTCTGCTTTTCTCGGTTTCCCATAAGGCCGGCGCCCTCTACTCGGCCCTGAGCGTATTGAGCGATCATGAGATCAATATGACCTTCATTCAGTCCCATCCCACAAAACAGACGCCGTGGGAGTACATGTTTTTCGTGGATGTCCAGGGGCATCAGAGCGACCCCGGACTCTCGCAGGCGCTCCAGGAGCTTCGCGACCATACGCTGGTTCTGCGGGTTCTCGGCTCCTATCCGGAGGCGCAGTAGCTCGGCCTCAGACTTCCTGCTGCTGGGAAGGTTCTCCTGCAGGCCAGCTAAAGGCTTCGGGCAAGAGATCCGCCAAATTGAATTCCCGACGAAGGTTCTCTCGCCCCACCGAAATGATGGGCAGGCTCTGGGCGAATTCCGCCAGCACTTGGCGACAAGCGCCACATGGCGACATGGCGTTCGCATCCGGTGTAAAGATGGCCAGAGCTTTGAAGTTCCGCTCCCCCTGGGCAATTGCGCATTGAAGGGCGACTCGCTCAGCGCAGGTCGTCAGCCCAAATGAGGGATTCTCGACGTTACAGCCGGTGTAAACCTGGCCGCTATCAGCTCGTAGCGCCGCCCCGACTCTGATCTGCGAATACGGTGCATAGGCGAAGGCGCTCGCGAGTTGCGCCGCGGATGTCAGTTCGTCCCAATCACAGCTCTTCATCGTCTCGTTCCTCAGTGGCTCGCTCTTCGGGACGGCGCACGATACGCACGCGCTGGATTCGATGTTCGGAGACGGCCTCGACGACGAAGTCGAGGTTTCTCCAGCTTACTTTCTCTCCGGCGTCGGGTACGTGGCCGAGTTGATCTAGGATCAGCCCCCCAATGCTGTCATAGTCGCCTTCGGGAAGCTTTAACTCGAAGTGATCCTCTATATCGTCCACGCTTACCCTCGCATCGACGACAGCGGTGTTCTCATCGACGGGATTGATCGGTTCGGCTTCGAAGTCGTGCTCGTCTCGGATTTCCCCGAAAATTTCCTCGAGCAAGTCCTCGATAGTCACCAGTCCAGCTGTCCCGCCATATTCGTCGATGACGAGCGCCATGTGAAGGCGCTTTCGTTGCATCAGATTGAGCACTTCGGCGACTTTCTTGCTTTCAGGAACCATCGGTACGGGCTTTCGCGCGATCTGCCCCGCAGTAAGATTGGTGCCACCCGATCTCACCGCCGAGATGACGTCCTTCATGTATAGGATGCCGATTACGTGATCAACGTCTTCGACGCATACGGGGAGACGCGAGTAGCCCGTCCGCTCGCTCAATTGTACTGCTTCGACGAGCGGGGTGTTGCCGGGAACCCAGACGATATCAGTTCGCGGCGTCATGACTTCACGCGCCACTTTATCTGCGAATTCGATGACGCCCGCGATCATCTGCCGCTCCTCTTGCTCGATATGGCCGTTCGCGGTGCCTTCGACGACGAGGTCGAGTACTTCCTGATCGGTGTACTGCGGGAGGCCGGCGAGGGCATTGCCCCCAAAGATCGGCACAATAATTCGTTTGATGATAGTGATGCCTACGAGATGGAAGATTTGTCCCACAGGCCGGATCACCTTGTGCAGAACGAAGAGCAAAGGTGCAACGGTCAAGCCCACGGCCTCGGCCCGTCTCAAGCCGTATGTTTTCGGGGTGACTTCGCAGAAGACAATCAGGAAGAGAATCATGCCGACGGATGCCGCCGGGATCCATCGGCCGCCGTCACCGGAAACTCGAATGACGATCTCTGTGGTGTAGGCGGAGGCGACGATGATGGCGATGTTGATGAGAATGATAAGCGTGCTGAGCACTTCTTGTCTGCTCTCGATGAGGTCCAGGAACCGACGAGCGGCCCAGCCGCGCTCTTCGGCAAGCTGTCGCGCCCGGCCCAGTTCCATGCGAACCAACGATGCCTCCGACATGGAGCTGAATGCCAGCAGCAGCCAACAGAGCACGATGGCGGAAATCTGCCACGAGAACGCCCCCATCTGCCCTATGAGTGTCGTTGGTGAGAGATCGCTCATGCCTAAATGCTAGCCCTCGCGGACTCGCCTTACCTCCTGCTTATGGCTCGGATTCTGTTTCATCGTCCTGTCTGGTGCTGACGACGGCACGGACCCGCGTAATACGGTGACCGTCCAGTTCGTCCACGGTCAGCGTGATTCCGTCGACATCGATCTCGTCGCCCGGCCGTGGAACCATCCCAAGCCGGGCGTAGAGCAATCCCGCGACCGAGTCATACTCGCCCTCTGGAAGATCCACCCCAAGCGCATCTGACGCTTCATCGATGCTCAGCCGGCCGTCGAGGATCAGCTCTCCTCCAATCGTCCGTTCCACTGCCGGCCGCACGACGTCGTACTCGTCGTAGATGTCGCCGACGACTTCTTCCAACAGGTCCTCCAGCGTTACAAGCCCGGCCGTTCCACCGTACTCGTCGACCACAATGGCGAGCGTCCGGCGCCTGCGCTGAAACTCGGCGAGGAGTTCGCTGAGCTTCTTGGTCTCCGGCACTCGAACCGGCTGTCGCATAATCGCCGTCACCGGAGTTTCTTCTCGATTGGCGACGAGAAGCGGAATCACGTCTTTGACGTGGACCGCTCCAACGATGTCGTCTAGGTTCTCTCTATATACCGGCATTCGCGAGATTCGATGTTCTGTCGCCGCTTTCCCCGCCTCATCCACCGTCGCCTCATTCGAGATGGCGACCATGTCGGTGCGCGGCACCATGACTTCTCGCGCCACTTTGTCGCCGAACTCGAATATCTGGTGAATCATGACTTTCTCTTCTTCTTCAAGCCCGCCGGTTTCGGCTTGGATGCTGACGATGGCGCGAATTTCGCCTTCGGTGACCGGTGGCTCCGGCGTCGATCCGCCGCCCAGCGCGGTGGCGATTTTGTCTGCCAGGAATCCGATGATGCGTGCCGGGACTGAGAGAAATCCGGCCACAAGCCACACGGGTATGACCACTGCCCGCGCGACGCGCTCGACATTCGCCGCAGCATATGTGATTGGCACGACCTCGGCAAAGATCATCACGAGCAGCGCCATGGCGACGATGGCCATCCAAACCGGAAGACCGAGCCCGGTGAGCACCCAGTTGGCGGCGATTGCCTCGGCCGTGTAGTTGACCGCCGTGATGGTGACGAGGATGGCGCCGAGGGTGGCTCCCGGACTGGCGAGGAGTTTCCGGGTGATTGCGGCGACGCGTCCCTCGGCGGCCCGGCGAACGCGTCTCCGACCCATGGCGAGGAAGCTGAGCTCGGCTGCGGAGAACAGCCCCGAGATGAGCAGAAGAAGTGCGATTGTGATTAGCGGGCGTAAGTTGTCAGGCGACATCTCAGCTTCCCGCCCTTATGGCCAAAAAACCATATAACCCGGAGCCGACGACGACAGCGACGACGATGCCAATGAGCACCTCCCGGACAGTGTGAATGCCGGCATCGACGCGGCTTTGGGCGACGAGAATAGCGAGAGCAAAGGCAAGCCCCCTTACAATGTAGTCCCCGGTTAAGAACCAAACGCTGATGAAACAGAAGAAGGCAAGCGCGCTGTGAGCGCTTACGAGGCCTCCGCGAGTGAGCGATCCATGCCCGCCCCAGAGCTTCCCCAGAATGATGGCAACAACCACCGTTACGACTCCCACGAGCCCAACGTGGAGAAAGTGGGGAACCGGCCGGGTGGATATGCCTTGAAGCACACTCACCGCGTCCGCGCTCATGAATACGCCAAGGGCGATGACGGAACCAAAGATGACCGCTACGAGCACTGCCGCTCCACCGACATCCTTGGCCGTCTTGGCCAGAGGGTGATACTCGGGGCTGACGAGGTCGACAACGATCTCGACTGCTCGATTGAATACTTCGGCGAGGACGACCATGCTGATGGCGAAAAGTAGGAAAAGAACTTCTATCCGCGTGACTCGGAGCAGGGCGCTGATCAGCATGACGATCGCTCCGACTAGACAGATAAAGCGCAGGTGCCAGTCTTGCCTGAGAACATGCAGGAGGCCGTCTACGGCATTGCGCGAGCTTTCGATCAAGCCCCTTCTTTTCACCCCTGTTCGCCCTGCATCGCGACGAGTTGCTCCCCCCGCTGGATCATCTGTCTCCTCTGCTCCGTCGCTTTGTCGTCCCACCCGGTCAGATGTAGGATACCGTGCACCAGCAACAGGGCGAGCTCGTGCTCGAAGCTGTGCCCCAGCTCCTGCGCCTGACGTTTGGCTGTCTCCGCTGAGATGGCCACATCCCCCAGCAGCGGCGTTCCCTCCGGCCCCATATCCTGGGGGAACGCCAGTACGTCTGTTGCCCGATCCTTCTTCCGATACTTCCGATTCAGACTTTGAATCCATGCATCGTCACCGATTGCAATGCTGAGCTCCGCCTCGGGATGGCATCCCTCTGCTTGCATCACAGCTTCCGCAAGGCGCTTCAGCCTCCTTCGGCGAATTCGCCTTCGCTGTCTGTTCGTGATAAATACAACCACGCGGTGTCACATTCCTACCCCGCCTTCTATAGGTTCGGGATATGCAATTCTATTTCGACAAAGCGATGCTGTGAGCACACGGCCCATCGCATCTTCAGCAGCGGCGAGTTGGCCAAAGGTGAGGTCACATCGTTGGAGTTGGCCGCCGACAACTCTCTCGCGGAATATTTCTCTGACCATTTGTTGCACCCGCTGCGGCGTCGGCTCGGGGATGGATTTCGCTGCCGCGTGTACGGCATCCGCAAGCATCACGAGAGCTGATTCTTTGCTGCCTGGGGTCGGTCCGGGATAGCGGAATTGATCCTCCGATACGGACTGCGGTCTTCCGCTGGCGAGAGCTTGTTGGTAAAAGTAGCTCACTGTAGTCGATCCGTGGTGCTCAGCTATGATATCGATTACTTGGGGAGGGAGGTGGTTCGCACGCCCCAGGGCTACGCCGTCTTTGACGTGCGAGACGATGATCAGTCCGGACAGCGAAGATGATAATCGGTCGTGTACATTGTCCACGCCGAGAAGCGCCTGGTTCTCTACAAAGAACGAGGGCCGGTAGAGTTTACCAATGTCATGGTAAAGCGCACCCACTCTCGTGAGCAAGGTGTCCGCGCCAACAACTTCGGCCGCCGCCTCCGCTAGATTCGCTACCATGAAGCAGTGGTGATAGGTGCCTGGCGCCTCTGTGTGGAGCCGTTTGAGCAGGGGGACCTGAGGGTTGAGCAGTTCGAGCAACCCTAAGTGAGTCGTGATCCCAAAAGGACGTTGAAGTACGTAAATTCCACCAAGGGCGAGGACCGCGGCGCCAGGGCTGTAAAGACCCGCGGCGAGTCCAGCCTCGCGAAATATCGTCCCGTAATGTAGCCCATTGAGCAGACCTGCGGCGATTACGAGTACGAGATTCGCTGCTGATACTGTGCCGACGACGACGCGCAAGCGCGACATCGGCCAGAGTTGTGAGGCGAAAGCTAGGGCCGTGCCTGCACTTCCTAATGAGAGCAGGGTTGCGATGAGCCCTCCGTTCCCCATCATACCGACGAGAAGGCTCAAGGCAAGGGCTACGATAATGCCCAGAGCGTCGGCGAGGAGCGCTGCGGCCATCAGGGCTGCCGCCGGCACGAAGAGCATCCATACGTTCGGAAGGGCGAGTGTAAGTAGATTGACTACGAATAGAGGCGCTACTGTGAGTAGAGAAAGTAAGAGCAGTCGCTTGGGCCTCTCGTAGATATCCGGCTCCCAATGACGGGTCTGAAGTCCGAGGAGTAGAACGATCATTCCGACTATGAGCACTGTAGCGACGAACTGCCGATAGTCCAGTTGGGGGCTCGATAGCCCAACGGCCTGGAGCATATCGAGGTGCTCGCGGGTGACGCGCTCCCCCTCGAAGACGATAGCGTGGTCCGCGTCGATCGTTCGAACGACTTCCTGCACGCGATCGCGAGCCTCCGCCTGTGCTGCATCCATTGCTTCGCGGTCGAGCCGGCGGTTCGGTCGCAGTTCGCGTTTCACCGCCGCCGCGATTATGGCCCCTGGCTCGGGGCCGTCTGCACGCTGTAGCGCCATGGTTTCGGCTTGAATTCGCACTGTGTCCAGATCGGCCGTTCCCTCCCGAATCTCTTTCGACATCAGCGCCCGTACTATTGAGCGCGCGTGAGCCTCAAGCCTCGAGATATCTGAGCGAGACGCGGAAAGCAGCCACTCCTCCGAGCTGTCGGGGATCCAATCAAGCTGGTGTTTCACGCTTTCAGCATCGCTTGTGGATGTCCGTATGTCTTCGAGTAAAGCGAAATCTTGGGCCACACGACGTTCGGCGTCTTCGCGGGAGTAGCGCAGCGGGCTGTACTGGGGCGCAACGCGGCGCGCCGCTTCTTCGCGCAATCGTTCGGTTTCGTCCTGATCGACGTACTGAGCCATGCGCGGGGCCCGAATGAGGATGGGGCTTTCTTCACCTACTTTCAGGGAGAAGCGACCTGGGAAAAGGCTGCCCCCCAATAGGATTGCGCACAGCGCCGCCCATGTGACGAGTGCTATGACGACGCGGCTGGTGAGGTTCCAGTGAGGCCAGATTTTTTTTCGTTCGCCGTTGTTGCGACGAACTGCTCGAAGTCTTTTCATTCTCCGCCACCGCCGCTGTTCGACTCGTGGCGCTCGTATGCCTGAATGATCCTCTGCACGAGTGCATGTCGTACGACGTCTTGATCGGAGAAGTAAACGAAGGCGATCCCGGGGATGCCGGGCAGTATCTCGCGCACTTGATTCATGCCGGAAATCTGTCCCCTCGGAAGGTCTGTCTGCGTAATGTCTCCGGTGACGACCGCTTTCGACCCGAAGCCGAACCGAGTGAGGAACATCTTCATCTGCTCGGGCGTCGTGTTCTGCGCCTCGTCCAGTATAACGAAAGAATCGTTCAGGGTTCTTCCTCTCATGAAAGCCAGGGGCGCAACCTCGATGACCCCCTGCTGAATCAGTCGTTGGGCTTTCTCGAGGTCCATCATATCATATAAGGCGTCGAATAGTGGGCGCAGATATGGGTCGACTTTTGCCTGAATGTCACCTGGGAGAAAACCCAGTCGCTCGCCGGCCTCGATGGCAGGACGCGTGAGAATCAGCCTGGACGCCTTTCCTTCTCTGAGGGCATGAACTGCCATTGCCATGGCGAGATAGGTCTTGCCCGTACCCGCAGGTCCGATGGCGAAGGTTAGGTCACTGTTGGCGATGGCTCGCACGTATTCGCGCTGCGTTTGGGTGTGGGGTTTGACCGGTTTGCCGCGGTCGGTCACTAGCACGACATCGGAGAAAACGGCATCGGATGCTTCGGCTTCCCCTGCCCCCACAACTCTCGCAGCGTACTCGACTTCGCCCGGGGTGATCGGGTGTCCGAGTCGGACCAGTCGCATCAGCTCCTCCAGAAGCTGAGTAGCCCGTCCCACCTGCTGGCGCGTCCCGGTCACCCGGATTTCGTTGCCGCGCGCTCCGATACGAGCGCCGACGGCCCGTTCGATCAGGCGGAGATTTCCATCCTGGATCCCAGCGAGCGCGGCTGCCTCTTCGTTATCAGCAACAACGACCTTGCTTTCAGATATCTGATCCACGGCGGGCCCAGGTCACCATCCGAACGCTTACCAAAATAGTCAGGCCGCCCGCTGCTATCTTTGCGGGCGGCCTTCGAAAGATTCGAGTCAACTTGCCAAAGAAGGACCGGCGCACGAAGGCATCTTTATCGGTTTCCGCGACGCCGAGCAGCTCTGCGTGCGCGACGAATCGCGGCCGCCTGTAGTCGACGTCGCTTGTCGCTAGGCTTCTCATAGCGTTCCTTGCGTCGCGCTGCCTCCATCACGCCGTGCTGGTGCAGCTCGCGCTTGAAGCGCTTCAGAGCGCTGTCCAACGACTCATTTTCTCGAATGTGAATCGCCATACTCTCCCCCCTTTCCTGCCACCAGACTGTGTCGGGCGTGGAGAGTCTCCCAGAGTCCCAATTGAGTCCTCGGTGGTGCGCATTATTATGGACCCGCGCGCGTAATACCCTACACCCGGGCCCCCTCACTATGGAATTATACCAACCAGACCTGGGGCTTGTCAAACCATGTTGATATCTGGGTGTGGCCCCAAGAGTGGGCCGGCGCGCCAAAAGTCATTCTGAGCGAGCGCTCAGAGCGAATCCTCTCTGCCCCTCATAGGTCGCAAGCCACTCCGAAGGGCTATCCCGGCGGCCAGCCCAAGGGTCTTCCCCCCAAAAGGTGAAAGTGAAGGTGGTCAACCGATTGTCCGGCCCCTGCCCCACAGTTCGCCACCAGCCGATAGCCCTCCGACGCTATGCCTTGCAATGCTGCGATCTCGGTCGCAATTCGTACGAGATGCCCGATTATGTAGTCATCTGCTTTGGCGAGTTCGCTCAATGATGCCACATGTTTGCGAGGAACTATGACAATATGTGTAGGGGCTTGAGGGGTAATGTCACGAAAAGCGACAACGAGGTCGTCTTCATAGACTTTGCGCGATGGAACTTCTCCCTCAATGATACGACAAAAGAGGCAGTCTGTCATTATCTCCCCTTTCCTGGCATAGACTCTTCCCGGACGACACGAACATCCCTCCAATCCTTCTTTACCTGCCGGCCAATCTAAAAGCCTTGTGTTCCGATCAGCGAAAAGATGCTTCGAGCAGCCAAGCTGGTGATGCGTTCCACTTCTTCGTTTTCCACGCATCGCTCCGTCGCTAAATATTCGGCGATAACAGCGAGATACGCTGGCTCGTTGTCGTTCCCGCGCATCGGCTCAGGCGTTAGATAGGGGCAATCAGTTTCCAAGACGATACTATCGAGTGGAAGCTGCGTGGTCACCTCGCGCAGTTGCCCCGCCGACCGATATGTCAGGCGACCGCCAATGCCAAGCGTGACGCCAGCGGCTGTGGCGCGCATCGCCTGCTCGGCGTTTCCGTCGAAACAATGCCAGACGATTCCCTTCTGATCTCGCCTTTCGAGAATCGACAGCACAGCTTCCTGGGCGTCCCGGCAATGGACGATGGCAGGCAGATCCAGTTCGTCGGCCAAGTCGAGTTGCCGCTCGAACGCTTCTTTCTGCACTTGCCGGGGAGAAAGATCCCGGTAGAAGTCGAGCCCGGTTTCGCCGACAGCAACGACCTTATTGGACTTTGCAAGCATCCTCAGCGTCGTGAGATACTCGTTCGTAACGTGCTTGGCGTCATGAGGGTGTACGCCAACCGCCGCCCATACGTTTTCATATGCTTCAGCGAGCTGCACTGCAGTTTCGCTGGTGGCTATGTCGTAGCCAACGACGATAACGTTGGAAATTCCAGCGGAGCGCGCCCTGACCAGGATATCGTCTAGCTGGCCAAGCAGCTTGGGGTGGTTTAAATGAGCGTGGGTATCGATCAGGTCTTTCGGCGGATGGGACGGTTCGTAGCCGTTTCGACTAGCCATTCGAGCTGCGGGTTGCACTGGTTGCGCGGGCCATCTGTCGGCGCGTATCCAGAATCATCTTGACCCCATCCCGATTCGGACCGTAGTAGTGCGGGAGCATCTTCGTCTGCACAAATCCAACGGATTCATAGAGTGACTGCGCGGCGCGATTCGAGACATTGACCTCGAGATCAGCCTCATCCACCTCGCTCTGCCGCAAGTATTCGAGCGCAGCTGTGAGGAGCGCCTGGCCAAAACCTCGTCGACGATGACTCGGTTCGACGGCAATGGAGGTGATACCGCCACGACGAATACCAAACCAGCGAACCCCTACTCGGGCCAACGCATAGCCAACGATTCGGTGATCTTCATCCTCCGCGACAATGAGCCCCTTCCGGTCCCGAAAAACGTGCGCAAGGAACGTTGTGACGCTATAGGAATCCGGGCCAAACGAGGCGCGCTCGATCCGGATGACGTCCGGCAGATCTCCTAGTGTGCACCCTCGAACTCTCATGGCTCAATCTCGCCAGTCAGAGTCACGTCGCCCGCGATGATGAAGTGCCTATTCCCTTCATCTGCAATGAGGACCAACTTCCCCTCTGGATCGATTCCGTGAGCTCGACCATAAAGCAGGTTTCCCCCGTTATGGGCGGAAACCTCCTTCCCATAGAGGGCATCTCGTTCTTTCCAAGCAGTTGCTAAAGGCTCTCCGTCACTGTAGATGGCCGGCAGCATTCTCTCAAAACCTGCAATAATCGAAGTCGTTATTCTTCTTAGGTCATGATCGTGTCCGCAGGCGTGCTGAAGCGTCGTCGCCACTGCTCGCACGGACGGCGGGAGCTCGGCCAAGGAAATATTGACGTTCAAACCAAGACTTACGAGCGCCGTCTCAATGCGGCCGCGCTGGATATGCGCTTCGACGAGCACTCCCCCCACCTTCGAGGGTCCGACATAGAGGTCGTTCGGCCATTTCAGATCGATTCGACACCCTGTCTCCGATTCCACGGCCCCGGCCGTCGCCAATGCCATACCAATGCCAAGCCGGCCGGCCGCCTTTGCCTCGCATTCGGGACGCAGCAGGATCGTCATCCATAATCCGCCGAGGGGGGATGCCCAGCTTCGGCCGTGTCGACCACGCCCATCGCTTTGAGTCAAAGCGACCAAGACTGCACCGTCGACCGCTCCATCGGCAAGCCATTCCCTCGCCTCATCGATGGTGGATGTCGTTTCATCTACCACGCGAATCGCACGCCCAACGGTCTGAGTAGTGAGTTGGGAGAGCAATGCCTCCGATGAGATATCCGCTGACCCCACACTAGAAGCTATTTCATAACCTAGGCCAAAACGGCCCAGTTGACCCATAGATGCCTTTGTAGAGGTTATGAAATGATCTCTAGTCATCGGCAATCTCAAGCGAGAGGTCAAGCGCCGGAGCAGAGTGCGTGAGCGCTCCCACAGAGATAAAATCGACACCGCATTCGGCCGTAGCGCTGACGGTATCGAGACTGATGCCCCCCGAAACCTCAGTCTGACAACGCCCTCCGATGATCTCAACCGCCTCTCGAATTTCGTCCAGAGTCATGTTATCGAGGAGAATCAGATCCGCCTCGGCATCGAGGGCTTCTTCCACTTCGTCGAGCGTTTGGACCTCGACCTCAACCTTGACCATGTGATGAACGGCTGTCTTCGCTCGCCGCACGGCCTCCCCTACTCCACCAGCGGCTCGGAGATGATTGTCCTTGATGAGAACTCCGTCGAATAACCCTATGCGATGATTGAATCCTCCACCAGCGTGCACCGCGTATTTGTCGAGCACGCGAAGGCCGGGAGCTGTCTTCCGCGTGTCGACGATCCGCGCCTTCGTTCCGTCGATCGCCTGGACATATTCAGCGGTGAGCGTGGCAATCCCCGATATTCGCTGAAGAAAGTTCAGCGCCGTCCGCTCGGCAGTCAAAATCCCGCGCGCGTTTCCGGCGACCCTCGCGACGACCGTCCCCTCGGACACCCAAGCCCCTTCTCTCACCAAGGGCTCGAATTCGACTCCCGAATTCAGCGTCTTGAATGTGGTTTTAGCAACCGGCATGCCCGCGATCACCCCATCTGCCTTGGCGACGATCTCGGCTCGACATTCGGCGACCGCATCGACCGTTGCCGTGGTCGTGAGATCGCCGGAGCCGATATCCTCGGCCAGCGCGCGGGCAATGATTTCTTTAAGAGCTGCCTCGGGAATCCCCATTACACTACTTCCAACATACGTTCGATCGCGCGGCGCGCGTCCCCGGCGATATCCTCCGGGACTTCAACGGGATACCGCATATCGTCGAGCGCCCATGCCACTTTCTCCAGGGTAATTCTCTTCATATTCGGGCAGGTGCACAATAAACTGATCGGATAGAATCTCTTCTCCGGGTTTTCCTTTTTCAATCGATGGATCATCCCAACCTCGGTGCCGACGATGATCTCATGCGCGTCTGTCGTCGCCGCCCACCGGAGCATTTGCCCCGTACTCAGAACCTCGTCCGCGAGATCGATCACAGCGGGCGTACACTCCGGATGGACCATGAGCTTAGCCTGCGGATGTTCCGCCTTCAATCGCTCGACATCCTGTGGCATGATGCGTTGATGGGTCGGGCAGTATCCATCCCAGAGGATAATCTCCTTCTCTGTATGGCGCTGGACCCAGTGGCCGAGATTCTTGTCCGGAACAAAAAGGACCCGCTCATCCGGAAGGCTATTTACCACCTCGACCGCGTTCGCCGAGGTGCAGCAAATATCCGCCACGGCCTTGACGGCCGCGTCGGTGTTCACATAGGCCACGACCGGAACACCCGGCAATTCATCCTTGCGCTTTTGGACCTCGACGGCAGGGGCCATCTCACACATAGGGCAACCGGCCAGTGGATCCGGGATGAGGACCGTGCGCGCCGGGTTGAGGAGCTTAGCCGTCTCCGCCATGAAGGTGACCCCGCAAAAGACGATGACCTCAGCATCGACATCCGTCGCCTGCCGGCTGAGCTCGAGCGAGTCGCCCGTAAAATCGGCGATATCCTGCACCTCGCCAAGCTGATAGTTGTGGGCGAGGATGACGGCGCCGCGCTGCGCCTTGATCGTAGCGATGCGCTCGGTCAGTTCTGTTCGCGGGTCAGTGCCTACGGCACTCATGTTCGCACTCGGTTCCTATCGTCAACGCGCACCAGAGTGTGTTTCCAGCCAGCCATCTCTTCTTCAGCGAGATGGGCATAGGAGAGGATGGTCACGCGGTCGCCGACGAGTCCGGTTCGCGCGGCCGGACCGTTGAGGCAAATCACGCCAGATCCCCGCTCACCCATGATGACGTATGTGATCACACGGGCTCCATTGTTGAGGTTCAATACGTGGACCTGCTCGTTCGCAATGAGGTTGGCCGCCTCGGCGACATCGGCGTCGATCGTAATGCTTCCCTCATATTCGAGCTGAGTCTCAGTAACGGTTGCCGGCGTGATCTTCGACTTCAAAAGCGTAAGGAGCACAGCAGACACCTCCGGAATTAACGCTGAATTATGACACCGAGGGGGAAACAGTGTCAAATGGGTTCCGGGACCTGCCTCACAATCCCAGGACGATATTGTCGATCAGCCGCGCCTGCCCCATAAACGCCGCTACGGCCAGCACTGCGTCCCTTTCTACCCGAGTTATATCTTCCAACGTTTCAGCATCGCGAAGTTCGAGATACTGGAGCTTGGCTCGGGGCTCGGATGCGAGGACTTCGCGGGCGGCGGCGAGGAGTGTTTCGACATCGCGCTCACCCTGTTCGAAGAGAGTGCGAGCCCCTAAGAGAGCGCGAAAGAGCACCGTGGCCGCTTGGCGTTCATCTGGTGATAGGTACGCGTTGCGTGAGGACATAGCGAGGCCGTCCGACTCTCGCACCGTGGGAACGGAGACAATCTCGACGGGGAATTTTAGGTCGCGCGACATCTGCCTGATAACGAGAAGTTGCTGATAATCCTTTTCCCCGAAGTACACGCGGTCGGCTTGGACGATATTGAAGAGCCGGGCGCAGACGGTAGTAACCCCTCGGAAGTGGCCCGGGCGGTGCGGTCCGCAAAGGCACTCGACGAGCTGGCCGGTGACTTCGACGAAGGTGGAATCGCCCGGCGGATACATCTCTTCGACCGAAGGAGCGAAGACGAGGCCGGCGCCGGCCGTTGCGGCTTTCTCAGCATCGCCATCCAAGTCTCGGGGATATTTCTCGTAATCCGTGCCGGGGGCGAACTGGGTGGGGTTGACGAAGATGCTTACAATCACATAGCCGCATTCTTCGCGCGCCCGCCTCACGAGCGCGAGATGTCCTGCGTGCAGCGCACCCATCGTGGGGACCAAGCCGATGGCCTTGCCCTCACTACGCGCGGAGGCAACACACGAACGGACCTCGGTGGCGGTTGTGACCTTCTCAACCATGTAGCCTCTCTACAGACAACAACGATCCGGCGGGATTCGGCCTCCCTGCGCCCTCAAATCTATGGCTCCATCAATCCCATAAACTGCTGAGAATAGCCGGACCAGAAGGCGATCACCACAATGCCAATCGCGATTGCGACCAGAAGGTAGAAGACCATCCCGATGGCGATGGCGGTCTGCTTTCCACCGACATCGGTCTCTGATTCGTAGTAGTCCGCGACTTTCTCCAGCGCGTCTTCGATCGATCCGGCGCGCTCGGCCGTGCTAATCATATCGAGCGCCATATCCGGGAGTTGCTTGCTCGCCGCGAGACTCTCTGCGACCGTAGCGCCGCGCATGACCCCGTCCGCCTCACGGACGAGCCTTCCCTCCATCGCTCCGTTGCCCGTGGCAGAGGCGGCGGCGATCAGGGCGCGGTGGATAGGCACGCCGGCGGCCAGCAGCATCGAAAGGGCTCTGGCCCAGCGCGCAGTCGAGATTCGCCGGCTCAGGGATCCAAACCAGGGAATCCTCAGCTTGACGCCGTCGATTGCTCGCTTGACCATCGGAACTTGCACGAGCAGTCGCCAACCATACCAAAGCACGCCGATGCCGAGCAGGAGGGGCAGAACCCATGAAAGCACGACTCTCAACCATGCCTGAAAACTCTGCAAAACTAAAACGGGCGCGGTGGGGACGAACACCAAAGCGATCAGGAGTATTTTCGGGTAGAACGTATGCCAGCGATAAGCCTGTTCGAGTTCGAAGGCCTTGTCGAAATAGCTCGCCAGACGCTCGGCGGTGGTTTCGATCAATCCCGACTGCTCTCCAGCCTCCATCACCGCGAGTGCGGCCGGCGTGAATGCCGCCGGATATTTGCGCATCACCGATGTCATCGGCCGTCCGCGAATGGCCTCCTCCGCCATCTCGGTGGCCGCGTGTGACAGAGTGCGATTTCCGGTGCGCTGAGAGAGCGTCCGCATCGCCTCGCTTACGTTCATGCCTGTAGACATGAGCGCGCGCAGTGAGGAGAAGAACATCGCTCGCGCCTTGCTGCTGACTGGATAGAAGACCGGCGCAAGGACGCGGCGCTTGAACCCCTCGGCGCCGCTGCCGGATGGCCGAGGAGCTTGCTCGATGCTGACGACAAAGTACCCCTTCGCGCGCAACTCCCGCGCCACCGCCTCGGCGGAGTCGCCCTGAAGA
>Ga0180437_10001403_pt1 | contig 41353 bp, 51 predicted proteins | sample SS_ome_4_FD_132410 | JGI IMG/M metagenome (GOLD analysis project Ga0180437, IMG submission 132410) | Hypersaline lake sediment archaeal communities from the Salton Sea, California, USA - SS_3_D_1 metaG | ecosystem: Environmental > Aquatic > Non-marine Saline and Alkaline > Hypersaline >...
AGTTACGATCGATGAAGTGATCGTCGACTACAAGACAACCGTTTGATCCTCCTTGATGGTCGGTCGGGACGGAGTGCCCGCCCCCTGGGCTTTTGCTTCCTGGGGGGCGGGCTGTTTGAAACATGTCACTTTCAACCCTCGAAGCAGCGTGTAATAGCAACCTGGTTTTCAACACGGATAACCAGGCGGTAGAGATCACCTACACGTATGCCAACGGCAAAAATGCCACCGTCAACGCGTTAACGCGCCATCGGCAACGGATGGAATATGACGACCGAGGTGGGCAGCGGCTGGTGGAAGAGCTCGAGGTGTTATTACAGCGGTCGGACTTAGACGAAGCGCCGAGCCGTGGTTGCAGTGTGACGTTGGCGGATGGTGAGCGGCCTTACTTATATCAGTTCGACGTTGAGGTTCGGCCGCTTACGTACCGCGTGAATTTCCAACGAAGAAGCGTGCCGTCAGTAAGCGGCTCAATGCGATGATCGACGAATGGTTAGGCGGTGTCGAAACACTGATAGCGAACTGCACGAGCCCGAGCGTGGCAACGCGAGTTGGCGAGTCGACGGTGCAAAATGTGATCGACAATCGCATTGCCGACGATCACTACGAAGACTTGGTCGACGCGATGGCGGCTATGCCGTACTTCGTGATCCGCGAGGCAGACGTGCGGTGGCAGAAGTATTGCGTTTACGAATTGAAAGCCGTCGGCGCTATCGAAGTGGCGTACTTCGAAAAAGCTGTTCCATATGCGGCCAGCGGGCGGACGGCAAACGCGGCCCACAAGTTGAGCAAACGCTACTTCGTGACGTTCATGGGCGACCTGATGGAGTGGATTGCGGCGAATCAGGGGCGCGGCAGTACATACACGCTACCGCTGGCCGGAATCGAAATGGCAACGCCGGCGATTCGCACACCGATCAGCGAGCGAAGCGTGGCCGAGCCAGAGCGGGACTTCTGGTATCAGTCGTGGCAGCTGTTTATTGGGGACTCAGTAGGGTGATGGATGTCTGCCGACTTGCGATTGCGATTCGACGTTACCTCGGAGGAGGTTTCTACACGGGCGCTGCGCGAAGCGAGCCGCGAAGGGTTCTTTGCGGTCGGTCAGTATTGGGACCGGCATTTCAAAATGCGTCACTTCGAGACGGGCGCGGAGGACCTTTATCACTACCAGGCGCGAACACCGGCGTACCTGGCACGCAAAAAACGCGGATGGATCCGTCGAGGCGGGCAACGGTACCCAGTACCGGGCGGCGGCCTTTTGCCGCTGGTGTATTCGGGCGACACGCGCGCCGCGGTGCGTCAACGGCTATACCCGCGGGCGTACCCGACGCGAGTGACACTGCAATTGCCGACGCCGCGGTACATCCGTATTCGACCTTACAAACTGAAACACCCACCGCTCGGCGACGAGCTCACACGTACAACGCGTCAGGAATCCGACGAGTTGCAGGCACTTTACCAACGAGTCACGGAGAGCAAACTTAACCGCAATCGTGAGCAGCGTCGCGCACGAATGTGAAAAACAATAACCAGGGGGCCGCGGATATTCGCGGCCGGCATCCGGTCGACAGGCCAGTCTTCGGATGTCATCCATGTCGAGCCTTTGATGGGGGCGCGAATCGCGTCCCCCATTTTAATTCTGGAGTTCGGCATGTCTGGGAGCACTAATGTCCTTTTTTACCCGGCCGGCATCAAAATCGGATCCACGTATGTGGCTCAGTGTGAAGATCAAGCGGTCGAAACCAACATCGAAGATCTGACCCAGTTTACAGCTGGTGACTATGTGCCTAGTTTCGTCGGGTCCGCAATGCAGTCGCCGGTGTTCAGTGTCCCGACGCTGGATATGGATAAGATTTTTACGTTGTGCGATAAGGACTCGGTCGCGCGTGATTGCACTTCCGAAAACGTCGACCTGTGGTTCCGTGAAGCGGAAGAGGCGGCATTCCGGATCGACGAAACGACCGGCGCCCATGTCCAGTATCGATTGCAATCAAACGCCATGCTGTTTTGGGATCAGATCTCGGTCAGCCAAGGGCAAGAGGCGCGGTCGACGCTGCAACTGCATGCGACCTATAACGGGTCGAATGCGTCGCTGGTAATGACGCCCGACGAAGCGATCACCGCCAGCCCGGTTGTTAACAGCCTCTATACGCTGGGCAAAACGGTTATCAACTCCAGCGAGCTGGGCGGCGTGACTTCGGTCACGTGGAACAATAACGTTGTGGTCGAGAAGATCGCCAGCGGCGGCGAAACGGCCCCGAGTTTTGTGTGTATCAAGACCTACCGGCCGGTGATCACGATTGAAACGCACGACATCGAAACGGCGGCTCAGTATAGCCTCGAGGGGGAAGAGGTGACAGGCTTTGACTGGTACCTGCGCAAGCGTAAGCGTGCCAGCATCAACTACGCCGACAATCAAACCGAACACATTAAGTTCGCCGCCACCAAGGGCGTACTGAAGAAACGGCGTAGCGCGAGCAGCCCAGGTTCGGCCACCTTAGAGGTCCATTTGGAGCGTCCGGCGGCCGGTCAGGACCTCTTCACGGTCACCACCGGAGTCGCCATCCCCTAGCAGAAAGTAAGCCGCGGTTATGGTCGCTTTTTGGCACTTCTTACCCAATACTAAAGAGAAGGAGCTGGCATCTTCTGGCCGGCTTCTTGCGCATGAACTTCGCCACCGCGGCTGCGATGGCGCGTTGCGGGATTGCCACACGATCCCAAAGCGCGTCATCGCCCAAAACATCAACGCCGGCCCCGAGGGGATGTCCGGCGTTATGCTATTCCCTGTGCCGCTGAACGGCACGTTGCCGCGCCACTTGGGGTACGATCCCGAAAATCAAACGTGGCGCAAAATCGGCGACGGCTCGAAACGGTGGATCGGTTGGTTAACCGACCAGCCGCCTACGCCAACCGATCTCGAGCGGCACGACACGATAGACGGGCTGCCGGTCGTCGACGCGTACGACCATGCGTGGATCGTGCCGATCGCCCGGTCGCTCGACAATCCTCGTGGCCGTTTACCGGCGGCCTTCGGTTGGGATAAGGAAGATAAGCCGGTCGTCGGCGTGAGTGAGATCTATCGCGAGTTTTGGGACGACTCGGGCAAGCTATGGGATCTGATCGACACCTCGGCCGAATCGCAGGGGGCGGTGCTCGCCCAGGACTTTACGCCCGAGCAAGATCAGTTTGCCTTCGAGATGGTTTGCCGCGCGCTGGCTATCAATTATCGGGTCGACCACGCGATCTTATCGACACTGGATAAGATCCGCCCAGGTTGGATGTCGACTGACGTGGCAAGCATCATGCTTAACGCAATCGTTGACTTTTTTAAGTACCGCGAGTGGATCGCACTGCAAAAAAAAATCGAATCCCAATTGGAAGCGCCCGCTGGCTCGACTTCTTCGGGTGGTACGCCGGACGAAATCACTACAGCCCCAGTCGAGGAGAGCAAGCCGTAGCAGTCCTGTTGGACGATGCACGTAGCGTGAGATTATGAGCGTACGCTTCTCTGCTGAACTTGTCGGCGTCAATAAAGTTGTGGCTGAGCTGGAGAAACTCCAGAAGAGTCAGACGCAACTAAAGGAAAAACTGCGCGCCGTCGGTGAAGAGTCCGCACGGGCTGGGCAGAAGACGACCAGAGCGATTCGCGACATGCAGCGGTACGCTGATCGCGTGGTTAAGTCGGTTCAAACGCCGGTGGCACGCTTCCGTGAAGAGCTCGCGAAGCTCGACGCGGCTGCCAAGCAGAATACCCAGCTGGCATTAGTGCATACCCAAGCCATGGATCGCCTGGCACAGAAGTTTGCGGCCACTGCGAATCCAATGCAGGCGTACGAGATAAATTTGACGCGGCTCGATCGGCAGTTGAAAACGGGCGCGATCAATCAGGCCCAGTACGACCGCGAACTCAATCGCGCTAAACAGGCGTCGCTCGGCGCTGCTTCGGGCGTGGGACGACTCGAAATCGAGCTGCGAGATTTGAACCGCCAACTCGATCGTGGTCAGCTGTCGCAGGGTGAGTATGTCGCTCGCTTGGAAGACATCCGGCGGACACAGCACGACACCGAAGAAGCAACCGAAGACCTGGGTAGCGCCCATGAAAAACACGGCGGCATCCTTACTGGCCTGGCCGGAAAAGTTATGGGGCTCTTTACCGCCTACACCACGGTCACCGGTGCGATCAACCTGTTCCGCCAGGCGATGGAAGGCGCGAATGAGGTTGCAAATCAGCAGCGTGACGCCCAAATGACGGTCGCTGAGGCACAGGCAGCCACTATTCTGAACCTCGGACCAGTACCGACCGAGGAGGCAACCACGTTTTTAGATGCGATCCAGGGACTGCAAGAGCGATTAGGCTTAAAGGATGCCCGGAGCCTCTTCCAGGCGACCTCGGGCATGCTGTCGGCCACAGGTGGCGACCAGGCGTTGACACGTACGATTCTCGAGCAGACGGCGCCGCTATTCAAAACGCGACCTGGCGAGCTACCAGAGTTTGCATCGGCGGTAGCCGATATCGCTAGCATGATCAAGGCGGAAACACCCAAGGAGATCGCAGAAACGATCGGCCTGGTGATCGGTGTGCAGCAAAAAGCCCGTATTGTCGAGCCAAGTGCTTTCAAAGAGGCCGCCGCTAGTATCGCGGGCGCGACAGCGGTAGACACCGAAGAGGATCGGGTCCGTGCGGTCATCGAAGCGGGCGCCGCGTTTGCGGCAATCGGTGGTGCGATCAAGGACCCTAGCGGCTCGCTTACCAAAACGGCTGTCGCAAACATGGCTGTGCAGCTCGAACGCATGATGCCGGAAAAAGACATTCTGGGCGTCGGCATCGAAGGCGGTGTGACAGAGGCTAAACGAAAGGAATTAATTGAGCGGCAAGCGTCACTACGTGAGTCTATTCAGGACTCGAAAGAAGACTTGGTCGATGCGGAAGCCGAGAAGGATGAGCGACTGCGTCGGCAACAGAAACGCCTGGCTGAAGCGAAAGAAACCAATCTGCAGCGATCGCAAGATCAGGGATGGCGAAAGAGCCGCGGGCTGGCCCCCGCGAAGCTGATCGACACCGAGGCGATCGAGTACGACATTGCCCAAACGCAAAAGGATTACAAAGACCAGGTCGAACGTGAGCAAAAGCGAGTGGCTCGGGCCACAAAAGAGCTTGCAGAAATCGAGTCGCAGCTGACCGAAGAGCCGGGGCAAACGGTGGTCCGCAAGGGCACCGGGCTGCGCACGTTTGCTGAACGTGTGGCCGCCGTGCAACAAAGTCCCGAATTACAGCGGTTGTTCTTCCAGGGCGGCGACGGCCTGCAAAGCGCCTCGTTCCGAGGTGCTGTCAAGCCGGTGATCCGATCGTTCCTGACGGATGAAGGGTCTGAAGCGGCAGAGCGGTTTCAGCGGGCGCTTGGCGACATTAAACCGGACCCGAAAAACTACGAGCAGATCTTAAAGAACCTACTGGAGGCCTCGCAGCCGTTGCAGGTCGCCGAAGAAGCGCAGCAGCTCGGGGCGGGCGTTGAAGCGTACGACCTGGCCAGTGAAGGCGGGTACAAAGCCACGGTTCGCGACGAGCTTGAACGGGTGCTCAAACGCACTGCTCAAGGCCTCCCGGATGTTGCAGACATGTCTACTCCGCTCGCCGGACCTATGGGACGGTTTTTCCGCGGTGTGGACGCTGGCGGGGATCCAGCCGAAGAGGCACAACGCGAGCTCCTGTATCGCCGGCACAATATGGTGTTCCCGCGTTTCCCTAACCCTTGGAAGGCGAGGTATTGGAGTGAGCGATCGGTCGAGTCGCAGATGGAGGCGTTGACTAGCGGCCAGTTTGACGAGGCTGAACGACAGCGGGGCCTATCCAAAGACCAACAGGCTCAGCTGGAATTGATCGACGATACACTCCAAACTTTGGAATCGATCAAACAAAAGCGAGCGGCGGCGAGTACGACGACGGCGGTAGAACCCGCCGAAGCGAAAGAAGGTATCAACCTCGGCGGCACCGCGATGGGCGGTGTGGCAACGGCCGGTATAGCAGGCCTGGCCAGTCAGGTTATCGGGTCGTTTTTCGGCAGCGACGAGGAAGAGCCGGCGAAAAAGTCGCTCGAGGTCCCCGAGCCGGTCGTCAAGCAAGTAGATGAGTCAACGACGATCGGGGTGACCTCGGCCGATACCGTACAGATCGACGCCCGTAAGGTGGTGATCGATGGCCCGATTGAAACGACCAGCGCAGCGCAGCCGGTGGCGCCGCCGCCTCCCGCGGTGACTGAAAAGCCGGCGACACCGCCCGAACCGCCAAAGCCGATCGAGAAGAGCCCGCAGGAGCGCGCGGCCGAGTCTTTCGCCGAAGCGGCCAATGCCACCGCGGCCAAAGACGCGATGTACGACCGGACCTTCGCCAAGGTGGCAGGCGAAGAGGTGCCGGCGGCGCCGGCCGGCGGTTTTACCGACGTGCTACCTTCGTTCGATCCCGCGAGTGTTTTACCGTCGGCCGACGCAATCCAGCAAATCGTGGACGAGAAGCCGACGCCCCCGGGCGAAGGCACAGCCCAAGAACGTGCAGCTGCCGCCTCGGCCCGTTTCCGCGAAGCGACTGAACAAGCTGACGCGGCACGCGAGGCGTCTTTCCAGCAGATGGCCGACGAAGCGGCGGCTGCCTCCGAGATCTCGCTTTCGGCGCCGGACGAAGGGATCCAGGCACCGACACCGAAGCCGCCAGGCCAACTGCCATCGCGCCCAATGGAAGGGATCGACGCGATCTCGCCGGTCGAAGAAACCTTCGACCCGGAAGCCATCCGGCAGTATCAGCTAGGGATGGCCCGCAAGGCCTTTGATCAAGCGGCTGCGGCCAAGGAGCGTGTGCGTGGTTTACGCAAGAAGCCTGACACGTTCCGTGAGTCGATCGCCAATAGCGTTGCGCAAGAGGCCTCACAGGAGGCTTCTCGCACGATCGACCTCGGGCCATCGGGTGATTCCGGCCCACAGTCGGAAGCAAATCGGAAGATTGCCGACAAGCTGCGGGGCAACCTTGGCGGCTCGGTGCCGTCTTCGCAAGCGGCGGCCCGGCAACGTGCGATCGACGCGGCTAAACGAGCTCGCCGGGTGCACCACGGTGGGCGGCTACCGCTGGGCGATGTTGAAAGCCTGGCGAGTGTCGAGCGGGATTTACAGCAGCAGCTCGGCGAGCAGGCGTCAGGGATCCAGCTACCGGATTTGAACCAATTGACCGAGGTGCTCGAGCAGATCGCACAGAACACTAGCCGCGGCGCGGAGGCAAACGAGCGTATGCTCGATGAGACGATTTTCAGCCCCAACGCCGGCGCGACCGCTGTGGCCGCAACAACGATGGGCGGCCATTCACAACCGAGGTGACCATGGACTTCCTGGGCGAAAACTGGCTCGAGATTTTGGTGGCATGCACGCAAGGCGTGATCTGCTTCCTGGTTAGTCGGGTGCTGCCGTGGGTGATGCAAGTCAATACCAAGTTATCGGTTCTCGAGGCAAAGGTGTCAAACGGCCTGTCGCAGGATATCGGTGAGATTAAAGACACTTGCCGAGAGCGTGGCCGGGTATTGAACGGCCTGGCAAAGGACGTGGTAAAGCTGCAAGAGCATATGGGGTAAGCCACATGTGGGCATCGACCATACGTGAAGATAAAAAGGTCCTCGGGGTTTCCGGCCCGGGTACGCTGATCGTCGATGCCGACGAGAAACTCCACATGCGCAAGGACAACCTCACCGGTACCGGTGCCCCCGGCGTGCTGGACGATTCGTCCGAGGGTTACGAGGTGGGCAGCGGTTGGTACGACACGGTCGGTCTAACGTGGTACCGGTGCACGGATGCGAGTGTAGGCGCGGCCGCGTGGGTCGAACTGGGCGCGTCGACTTCGCCCGGCGGGTCGGCGAATGACATCCAGATCAACGACGGTGCGGGCGGATTCTCTGGCGGCGGGCCGACGTGGAACGGCTCACTGTTTTCCGTGAATGGGAATTCTGAGACACTAGGTGTGCATTACGTCTCCGACAGCCTACGTCATCATGGTGACAGCGACACTGGTGTCTTTTTTACGCCCGATGTAATCACAATGCAAGCGGGTGCTGGTGCGGGTCTTATTGTAACAGCACCGGCCAGTGGACAATCAGTAAAAGTTGTATCGAATAATGCAGCTGACATCACCCAGATCCTCGAAGGAGCCATCGTCCAAACCGCAGACTACATCAACATCAACAGCTATGGGAACACTGGCGGTGATGTTTTGGCAGTTGATGCGTCGAAAAAGGTGACGTTGGGGACAGGTGGTTCTATAGATATTGACGGTTTAACACTCACGAAATACGGCACAAAGTGGCAAGCGTGGTCATGGGTGGGCGATGGTGCAACGATTTTCGAAGTGGCTGGATACAATCGATTGCCGTTTTTGCAAATTAACCAGGTGTATCGTGATGGCTCGGGGGCATTAGGCGATGTGGTTATCGGTACTACAACACAGCAACCCCTCGGTGCAAATCGAGATTTCGATACGTTGCTAGTGAAACGTGATGTTGACGGTGCGTCTGCGTATTCCGAAGCCGGTGCACTTCTTCATCTTCATCGCGACGTGACAAATGTCACGAGTGAAGACGGAAACTTTTTGGAGTGTTCAACGGATGGTTCTACTCCGATTTTCACAGTTGATGCGTCTGGGAATTTGACGGGAAGTGGAACGCTTGGCACGTCCAGCAACAAATGGGGCGACGTGTATGCTGGGGATTCGGCATCTTACTACGTGATGATCGAAGACGGACAATATTTAGCCAAGCTGGTGTCTGGAAATGCTATGCGGGCACAATTAGGCATTGCCAGTAGTCGGGGATATTTTGTACTGAAGGGCAATGGGACTGGAACACGTGCACAGCTGTGGGCAGATGGTGACGGGTACACGATGGATAATTTCGGAGTTGGAACGTCAAGTCCGGCTCATAAGTTATCGGTTGGAGACGGCACTGCGGACACCCGAGTGTTCATCAAAGGGTCGTCAAACTTTCAACTTGGAATTGCAGGTGACGGTAGTAGTCAAAATACCTGGCTCGGGACAGACGCGAGCGGTAATCTTAAATTCTGGAACAACGCTGGCACGGTTAACGGGTTCGCAATCAATCAAAGTGGATCGGTTCAATTAGCTGATGGTAGTGATGTTCTCGTTGGAAATTCAGCCGGCACTCAAATCGGAACAAACTCAACAGATAAAATTGCATTCCTCGGAGCAACTCCTGCTTCTCAGCAATCACATATCGCTGATCCTACTGGCGGCGCAACACAAGACACGGAAGCCCGCGCGGCGATTGCGTCCGCGTTGGCCGTTTTAGAAACGTTTGGCTTTACTGCGTTAACTTAACTGGAGTCATCATGGACCTTTCCGTAGTGCGTGAATTGATTGTGCGGTACCCCGCGGCCTTGCGACAGCAGGTGGTCGATGGTCTGTCGTATCGAGGCGGCTGGAAGCCGTCGGAAGACGACCCAACGACGCCCGTGCCGCTGACGTGTCGCAAACCGGCACATCGGGCGCATCCGACGTACTCACGGGTTGAGAACCCGGTCCTGGATCCGCAGGGGAATCCAACCGGGCAGACCCAAATAATTGAAACCTATCAGCCGACGCGGCAAGAGTTGGCATACGAGGTGGCCGCCGAACTGATCTACACCAACGCGCAACGCGGGTGTGTCGAGAAAGAGCAGGAGGAGTTAGCGAAAGCTAAGTCTCAGATTGATGAGCAAAACCTAATCACGATTGAACCACACGTGGCACACGCCGACAAGTGAGTGACCGATGGCTGCATGCGTAGTAAGTTTCCAGGCGGACCCAGACGAGACCCTTACAGCCAAATTTTGGCTACTGGGGACAAATACCGGGACGCCTGACGCGTCGGGCTCGGCGACGGCACATACCAGCAACGCTACGTGGTATGACGTTACCGTCACAAACCTGGAAACGGGTACGTATATGTTCGTTGCCGAGGACGAAAGCGGTGTCCAGATTGCCGGTGGCGTACTGCAGCATACCGACGACACCGACCCAGAGCTCGTGTCCGACTACTGCCCGAGCGCAGACGATGTGACTGTTAGCGCGTTTACTACTGCCGCGCTCAGCCAACTCGGTTCGACGAGCCTTGTTGTGTCGCTGTCAGTACCCGCCGCTTCGCAGGCAGCCGCCAGCGCCCAAGAGATTACGATTCTCCGCGGCGATACGCTCGATATTACGTGGAGCGGCATGGACGTGGACGATGTGTCCGAGGGTTGGTTCACTGTCAAAGAGTCGACGGACGATGCCGACAGCGCGGCGAAGGTTCAAATCACAAAAACAGGCGGGCTGCTTTACATCAACGGCGAGGCAGCTGGCACCAGCGATAACGGTACGTGGGTATCCGACGCCACGGCCAACACGGTGCGTGTCACTTGCACGCCGGCCGAGATGGCCAAGCTAACATGGACGGCTCGCAACCCAAGCGGTGTGGTTGTCGATTATGCGAAATGGCACTATGACCTGCAAGTCAAACGGTCCACAGGTAAAGTCGTCACGCTGGCGAGCGATGACGCGACGGTGACAGCCGACGTTACAAAAGCGACCTCATGAGCGACTTTGAACGAGTTGAAACTCTGTTTTACCGTGGCAGCGGCTTGGTCGGGACCCTGATCAAGTGGCAAACACGATCACCGTACAGTCACGTTGCGTTGCGGCGTGGTGATACAGTGATTGAGGCTCGGGAGTTCCGAGGCGTCATTAAGCGGCCGTTTAACGAAGAGCAAGACGGCGCTGCCGAGCGATATCACGTGGTACTACCTTTGCCGGCGGGGATCCTCGAAAGCGTCAATGACCTGGCATGGGAATGGGCCGAAGAGCGGGTCGGGTGCCCATACGATTACCCGGCTGTACTGCGGTTTATTTCGCGGCGTTCCGCGGAAGTCAATGAAAACTGGTTTTGTTCTGAGTTTGCATTCGGCGCGTGGCAATACGCGGGTGCCGTTTTGCTGGACCGAACCGAGATGTGGGAGGTGGCGCCGGGCTTACTGATTCGCGCACCGGATTTCTGGAGGGTTCGATGATCCGACACGTTTTGGCGACACTGCTCGGCGCGGCACTGGCCGTCGGCCTACTTGCGCACTCGGCCTTCGGCTGGGATCCAAACAACGTGGTGCCGGCTCGGCAGCGGGCCGAGTATCGTAACGAAGATGGCTCATGCGTTTACTGCGCGATCGCACTGATGGGCGCACACCAAGGCGGCGCGAACGGCGATAACATGGCCCACATGTTACATGCGTCTAAATACGGCCCAGCGTGTCGCGGTGGATCGTGGCCCGAGCGTGTCAACCAGGATTTACGGGCTCGCGGTATTGAAGCCTGGAACATCGAAGGCGACACGCTTCCGTGGATCGAGTGGGCACTGCGCAATGGTAGGTGGGCCGCGGTTACGCTCACGTCGCACCACATGCAAACGGTCGTTGGCATGAGCGATGACCGGCAACGGTTTTACGTAGTAGACAATAATTCAACGCACAAAATTGACGAATGGCCACGGGATCGATTCGTGGCCGCGCACACTATCCACGGCGGTGGCTGGTGCGTCGTGCCAAAAGGTCCGGCGCCGCTTCCTTGGGTGCCGCCAAAACTCACCAGCTGGTGGAAGGAGGATTCCTGTGAGATCCATGATTCTACTCGCCGCGGCTTTAGCGTGGGCAGGCTCCGCTGAAGCCCAATCGCTACGGCTCGACGGTCATCATGTAACGGTAAAAATTGAAGCCGACAGGCACGGTGCGTGTCCGATCTATCGGGCCACGAGTAAACGGCCTCAGTTATATGTCGGTCTTGCGGAAATGTCAGTCGGCGATCAATATCGCATTACGGTTACACCGCACGAACGAGGTCGGCGATATGCCGTGGGCCTTTCAGTGGACGGGTTGTGCACTCTAACCCGCAAGCAAGGCGGCGGGCGCTCGGCGAATTCCTGGACGATGCGGCACATGATTGAACGAGGTAAAGGGTGCACTATCAGCGGCTGGCGGGAATGGGAGCGCCGCCCGCGAGTCGGTGACATGAGTTATACGATTCGCCGTTTCACGGTAACCTCGGCCGCAAATTCACTTAATGCTCACATCGGCGCAAACCCATGGGCGATCGGTGTAATATGGGTGACTGTCTTTCCGGAAAAAGGTGATCGTGACTACTGGGACCGCAAGAGCCGGCCGATTTTCGGCGAGCAGGGAACAGGCGCTGGAGAGCGAATGCGTTCGCCAGTACGGGTTCGCGAGTTTGAATCAGAGCGGTACGCGTGTGAAGAGTTTGGGATAGCTTATCGCACGGCCGAAGCACTGGGCCGCATGCAAATCGGCAAACAGCAAACGACGACGGGTCATTGGAGCATCCCGTCAAGAGAAACCCGGGACGGATTCGTGGGCCGCTTACCGAGGACCGACTGACATGACAAGTAAACGCGATATAGCCGATGCCATATGGTTCCATGCGGCCGTATTCCTGTCGTTTGTGCTCGGGTGGTTAATGAGCGGCTGGGCGTTTGGTCAAGGCGTGCAGCCGCCGCCAGGCGGCTTTAACGGCAACCGGATCCACGGGCCTGGTGTCCGATCAAACTGGCACGGCCCGCCGGCCGACGACAACGCGAAATGGCACGTCGCGCTTTATTACGATAATAAGCCCGAGTCACAGCAACTGCTAAACGATTTCCGTACCGACGCGAACCTGAAAGCGATCGCCGAGTGGGGGCACTTCAATGCCGAAAATGTCGACTTGGCCAGCCAAGAGATTAAGCGACAGATGTATGGCGTGAACGAGCCGCCGCAACTGTTCGTGTTCCCACCAAAAGATGGCGACTGGCCATATGAGTTTGTATTCCGTCACAAAGGCTACAACGGCAACGCGGAACACCTGGCCGCATCGATCGACAAAATGGTTCGCGCGTTCAAAGCCAAACATTCGACGCAGTTCGCGTGGCGTGCGGTCGATACGATGTACCGGAAGGCCGGCTTGCCGGCTTTTGGCCGCGGCCCATGGGATGACCAACCGTGTCCTGGTCCAGGACCTTCGCCAGTCGAGCCGCAGTTTCCAGATTTGGATATTGACCCGAACGTATTGCCGGACGGCAATGTGATTCCGAAGTGGCCGCAAATCACAATCATTCTTGATAAACAAGCTGTATTCGAAGAGGGGGAGATTGAAGCACTGCTTCGGCAGGCTTTTGAATTGATGCGCACCACGCATCACGGTTTTTGCCGGCCGAAAGTCCGTTGGCTGTTTGTGCAATCAAAAGAGGCTCGAGGTTGGCCGGCTGGGCCGGGTGATACGCCGATCCTGTTTATCAGCGACGACGGCGAGATCTTGAGCGTTTTGCGTGGTGACATCCACCTGCAAATACCAAGCCAGCGAGTCGTGCCACTCCCGCAAACGCAGCCGGTACCACAGCCGTCGGCCGACCCGGCGTGCGGTAAAGCGATCGCTGCAATGGGCGCGCGGCTCGAGGCGGTCGAGCGAACGCTGGCCGGTATACGCAACGAGGTCGCGTCGACCGAGCCGTTAAAGGCGGGCGACCTAATCGCCCACTTTCAATCGCACCCAAAAGATGCGGCGGCCTTCGCAAAGACGTTGCCGCCGATCTACTTTCCTATGCGTTTCGATGGTACGAGTGGAGAGATGCAGGCAATACGCCTGGGGGAAGGCGTCAAGTTCCGTAAGTGAGTTTTCCGCAAGGCCGCCCGGGCACGGCTTTGTTTAACCTTCCTGGAGATGTGCAACATGGCAACACCAGGCGGTGACATCAGCGCCGATATCTGCGAGGAACTCCTCGAGGAGGCAGCTGGTGCACACAGTGCAGGCATGTTTGAAGTGCGCGCAAACGGCGCGTCGGCAAACAGCCTCGTGCGTCACGCCGCGGGCCTAAAGTTTCATCGAGAGGATCCGATTGAAGCGGCGGCTGCAGAGATGATTTTGCAGCCGAATGCATAGGAGGATCTAAACGATGACAACAGGTTTACCCCCGCGTGTCAAAGCGCTGTTGAAAACCGAGTCGATCGGTGCTCATACAGCACACATGGCTGATGTGAAGGCCAATGCGGCGAACAGTGGTAACATTGCTCGTCACTCGGTCACTCGTCAGCTCGACGAGCCGTCCCCCGCGCAAGCGCGGGCAATTGACAAAATCCTTCGATTGCCCAAGGTGCAGGGGACTAGCTGATGATTTGGACCGAACTTCGAACACGTGCCCAAGAGTCACGCACTGGCGCCGAGAGTCTCAGTAAGAAACTCTCAAATGTCAGCTCGCGTGCACTCTATGTGATTGGGCATGTAACCGCCAATATCCTGGACGCGTTGGCAGATATCGAAGAGTTCAAAGCCAAATCGTCAGGACAAAGTCAAGTGCAAACTCGACGTCAGCAAGTACTCGAGCGCATGAGGGCTATTCGCAATGCCGCTGCCGGTGATAACTGGGACGAGTTCGACAAGCTCGCAGGGGGAATCCTCGAGCAGCCAGGAGACACCGGCGCAAACTGACGTACGGGATTCCCTGCGTCAGGATGCCGGCGTTACACGCTTGGGTCGCATGGTTGCCTTAGACTCCGTTGACCGCAACCTACAAACGGAAGACGCGGCAGTCAAGCGTGATTACGAAGGGCACCATCGCGAAGAGTTTGGCGATGAGTCGACCGAAGAAACCGAGGGTGATGATGGGATGCGCGTTTTGGCAGCTGGAGACGTGACGATCAACCAACCACCCGCGGAAAAAGAGAAGCCTACACCGTCGGTGCCACTGGCTGTCCCCGTACAGTCAGGCAGCGCCCTACCGACGGCGTTGGCAGTCGCATCACCAGTGGCCAGCGCGGCTCTTGCTGCGTTGGCCACCTGGTTTGCCTTGAGCCCAGGCGAGGGATCGATTCCCACCGGCGATCCCGTCTCGCCCGAGCCATGGCCCAACTACTTGATCGAAAGGTGGGTACCGCCAACGTCCGACCTGGAGTAGACGATAGATGCGGTCGCACCGCTCCAGGAGTGGGTACCTTACCCGCTGGTGCGATCGTTTTTGGATTTATTACTATGGCCATGTCCTATATAGGCTCATTCGCCTTTATTACAATGACGCGCCCGCCGCTCGACGTGCACGAGCGGCTGATCACTGAAACGCGTGCAGGCGCGGAAGGCGTGGCCGTATGGAAACTTGGAAAGGCCGGCAAGACGTTTGACGTGCAGACGGTACGCGACTGCGTTGATCAAGCCGCCGCCGCGGCCAATTTTCAGGCCTATACGACACTGATTGAACAGGGGCCGCAACCGCTGATCTATGGCGGTGTCAATTGGGCCTGGCCGGTCAAGGTCATCGACATCAAGCCGGACGAGATCGCACAAACACTATTGAACATCCGGCACGGTTCCACTTCCCATGGGCTATTGAAATGTACCTGGACGCTTCTTCCCTGGATCTAGTTTCGAATGCCTACATTCCCCCGGTGCGACTACAAGACGATTGCAAGCAACCGCGTGTTCCTCAAAAACACGTGGGCGGGGTCGTGGGTCGAGAACTCGAAGCTGCACTGCCGGCAAGTTGCATTCGCGCTGTCGCCCAACGTGTCATCGGCGACGTTCCATTACCGGCATGGCCACGTGGCTTGGCCGGGCACTTCCAGCTTTATTGACGAGCCGCAAATCGCGGTCAATCCGCGATCGTATGTGAAAGTTGAGATCGACGGGGCTGATAACCGTACAGGGTATACGTGGTATGGCGTTTGGCGAACGGCACGCTGGGTCGGTGGTAACCGCCAAATCCTCGTGGCGGACGGAATGGAGGCTTTACTTCGGACCACCTGTAAACGGATGCCGTGGGTTGACTCTACACACACTGTCCGATGGGCCGGCCGAGGTCTATCGTTCAACCTCGACCTGCGAGAGGGAAACCGCTCGCGCACCCGTGGTAACCGGAGTCGCAACAAGTATCAAGTAAACGGCGAAGAGGTCTACGTCTTCGCGTCCGACCTCGAGAACGCCGAGGAGTGGTCGACGAAAGACGCAGTCGAGACTTTACTCGCCGTGGCGGCCCCACTGAATGACAGCGACGAGGTGATTCTCAATTGGACGCTGTCAGAAGGCGACCGGCTGCCGGAATATGACGCACCTGTATTGCCGACCGACGGGCGTACGTTTCTGTCGCTGCTTAATAGCCTGGTGTGCCGGTATCGTTTAATGGCGTTACGATTTTCAGGCACGACCGTTACACCGCACACGTTCACCTCGAGCGACATCGCGATTCATGATACCCGCACGACCGTCGGCTCGATTCCGGCGAACCCGGACCAGGTTACGATCGACTTTGCGAAAGATCAGACGTCGCACGCGACGCTGGGTACCGAGGCATCGCACGTGGCCGACGTGGTGACAGTGGTCGGCGATCGCCGACAAAGTGTTTTCTCGATCGAGGAGGAAAACGACGATACGTGCGTCGGCAAGTGGTCGGCCACCGAAGAAGCTAAGTACGTCGCCGGCGCATCGGGCGCGGCGGACTATCCCGCGGCCAGCGAGCCACGATTGCGAGCTGAGCGGGACCAGGAGGCGCGGGACTCCGACGAGCTGCGAGCGGTCTTCACGCATTTTGGCCCGCCGGACGACTGGGATCAGTTAGCCGGCAACGGCGGCGGCGGGCAGAAAAAGCCGATCGCCGAAAACGCCGACGGGTCGCAGGCCTGGGTATACCCGCCCGACCTGGTGTTTCTGCCGCGTTTGCCACTGCGCACCGGGCATACTTACAAAGACGACACGATCGGCAACATGGCTGCAGCCCATATTCCGGGGCATCGCGGGGCCGTGTTAAACCTGGCAACGCCACCATACGAGAACCTGCCGATTCTCGCCTTCCGTAAAATCGTCGATGCGGCAACGGCGCCGGACGGTACCGACCGGTGGCAACAGATGGATCGCACTGGCGAGGCCGCGAGACATGAAACGGACGAAGGCTATCGCGATTGGTCCGTTGACGTCCGGCCGGCGGCTGGAGAAACGGCCGTCGAAGTGCGAGTGCACGGCGAACCGCAACACGTACTAGCCGAGGACGAGTTCACTGGGCGCGACGACCGGATCCGCGGCGACGTGCGATGGCAAGAAATGATTCTGACCGTGGCTTGCGAAGAAAGCCGCCGGGCGCAGGTCAACTACCCCACGAACCCGAGTGCGGTCGGTGAGTTTGTGCAAGAGCTACGAATCGACGCGCCGGGCAATAAGGTGATTTACGTATTGCCAGGCACCGTGGTCGCCGTGGATCCTGACACGCTGGCGTTAGTGCGCAGCGGCGGCGGGTACCTGCAAGATGATCGCGACTTTTTGCAGGTGATCGCCGAGCGTGCCTATCAGTGGCACCGGATTCCACGGTACAGCCTGACGCTCTCGAGCGTTTGGGTCGATGGCGATCTCGAGGTCGGGCAATACGTCACGTCGATTACTGACCACGACGGGATCGCAGCTGTCAATAGCGTGATCACCGAGATTACGATCGATTTCCCGGTGGCCGAAAGCGAGAAGGTTCAGCCACCTCGGGCCACGTATGTAACGGCCTTCGCTGAGATGGATGCGATGAAACTATGAGATTTTTCGAACAGCTGGAACCGCGTTTCTGCATGGGCGGCCTGGATGTCAACGCCGATGGCGCTGTGACACCGCTCGACGCGCTCGAGGTGATCGACGCGATCAATAACCCGGCCGAAATCGCACCGGCGGAATGCGACGTCAACGCCGATGGCGCTGTGACACCGCTCGATGCGCTCGAGGTGATCACACACCTGAACAGTCAATCCGCCGCCGAATCGGAGCCGACGGTTTTCTATCTCGAGGTGGATTCAGTGTCGACCGTCGGTTTCACTGCGACCCAAATAGGCGCGGCGATCGAGGCGGCTACCGAGATCTTTGAGAGCGTGGCGAACTTGGATTTCGTGATCGTCACCTCGGGCGGTGACGTGACGTTGGATAGCCGCGAGATCTATGCCGGAAGCGGTGTGCATTATCGCGGGTACTGGTGGGGCGGCGACGAGATCTCGATTCACTCGGGTGTGATCTCGCCCTATCAGCACAGCGGCAACAACGGGCCGGTATCGCAAACGCTGTATTATCAGTGTTTCGCCAACGAGGATGCGATCGCTCGCGTGATCGGCCACGAGCTCGGCCACTGGCTGGGCTATTCGGAGGATACAACAAACGGCGCGTGCATGATGCACAGCAACGCCGGATCGACCCTTTGTATCGCGGATGCGTTAGTCGAGCGTTTTGGACCTGCCTAATGTTTGGCGATTTACCTGTGGAACCTGCCGATCGTTTAGCGCAGCTCGAGGAGCTGGTGGAAACGATGCGCCAGGATCTGCATCAGCTGCGCCGCCGCGGGGCAAGTGTTGTGCACCCGCCGCCGGTACGTTGGGTGCGTACGGCCGAAACGGCTGCCGGCTACCCGGCGATCGGCCAAGTCGAATTACCGATTATGTTCCTCGATGCGGCGGTGGCCGTTGGCGGCGAAAGTATCACAACCACAAACGGCAGTGCCAACGCTCGAATCACTGCGGTCAGTCGTTTTGGTTGGCTGCCTCCAGAGCTCGACTGCGAGGCGGTTTGGGATGGCGTTCACTGGCGGATTATCAGTACGCCGCCACTTATCCATGGGTACCTCGACACGGAGCTGGAAGCCGCCGAGTGGAATTATGATTGCGACGAGTATACGCTCGGCGGATCCGAAAACCTGCACGTCTATCGACTGGATGACTACACCGGCACCTATCAGCCGCAATACTACAGTTCCGGTAGTGAGGTGTATCTGCCGGTGAAGAACTCGGCCGATGCAGTGGCTGAAAACAAGCTGCTCACTGTCGGCATCAACTCCGATGGCGAGTGGACCGTGATCGTGGAGTCGTGCTCCGTATCATGCTAACCGACCGATGGCATTCAAAAAACACAATCCAGGGTGCCCCTGCTGCGACTGCGTAATCTTCTCGACCGGTTTTAGCGGTGATGATTGCGACGAGTTTTCGCTGTTTGACGGCGCCGGCTACACCTGCGACGGATCGGGGATTCTGTCGATTTCCGATGCCGACGTGAAGGTCCTCGCAAACACCCCGCACCCGTTTTCGCCGTACCCGCAGCGCCTCGTGGCGAAAGTGGCCGGCGACGACGGCAGCGAAATCCGTCTGCTCCTGGTCGTTGACGAAGCGGCCGACACTGGCCTGATCGTTGAGTATCGACCGGGTTCGGCGAGTGACCCGTGCGGCGAGCTGCGGCTGTTCAGCTGGAACGGTGCGACTGAAACGCTGTTGTCGGGTCCGCTTAAAGTGCCTTATGCGGAACCGGATGCCCAGGTCGACCTCGGCGGCTGTTACGACGAGGACGAAGAGGACCTGATGGGCTGGATCGAGTTCACCGTAGACGGTGAAACCGAGGTGCGGTTCTTACAGTCTACAATCGCTTGGACTGCCGGCGAGTCGGCCGGTTTTGGTACTGGGCCAACGCACACGGGCACGGCCGAGTTTGATAGCTTTAATCTCGAAACGCAGTACTACTGGGAAGACGGCGACGACCCGTATTATGACACGCCACAATACTGCGACCCGTGCGGTGGAACATGTGACTGGGCTATTCTTCGCGCCGGTGGTGACGCTAACGATTTCGCGTGCCAGTGGCAAGGTGACACGACCAACTGGACGCTGGGCGCCAGCGGTTTGACGACCACAACCGGTGCGTCGGCCATCACGCACCGGCACCCGTACCCGCACGACTGGAAAGGCGGTACTTGGTACCGGTGGCACGAGGTGCGGTGTGATATTCAGGCCGACACAAACGGACGAGTAGTTCGGCTCTTGGCCGCTTCGGATGCCGATGGCGATAATTGCGTGGCTGTCGAGGTCACGTTTGGGCAGGGCACAAACAACGAGTGCGGCGACGTGCGATTGATCAAAATTGTGGGCGGCTCGGTTACTGCCATTAGCCCGACGCATCGGATCGCGGCGCTGCCGAAAGACCAGGTGGTGACCGTCCGACTCGAATATCAAAACGGCTCGGTTGTCGCGCAGGTTGGCAACGTGATTACGCAAGAGGGTACCGACGATGGCCACGTGGTATCGATCGTCGGCCCGAGTCCAAATCCGGCTGTGCGGCAGTTGCGCAACGAAACGGGCGGGCAACCGTACGGCGGCCCATATGTCGGCCTGGCAGTGGCCGGTGGGTCCGGTACCGCCGAATTCGCGAGTTTCAAAGCCGGCTGCGATCCGATCCCGCGGCGGTGTGATATGGAGGTTGACGAGTTTGACTTCGATAGTGGCAATTGGGAGCAGTGCCCATGGACGCTGGTAAGCGGCAGTTGGCCGACCCGTGCGTTAAGCGGTAGTGACTATCAGTTGAACTTCACCTCGGCCGGCAAGCTGCTGCATCTAAATCCAGCTCAGGAAGAGGTGCAGGACAAGTACTGGTCAAGCGTCCAATTCGAGAAGCTGGCGGTCAACAATCAAAGCATCGCACTGCTATGGGGCGCCGACAACGCCGCGGCCAATGCTTGTAAAGCGGAATTGGTTCGTGCTTACCCGACCTATAACAGCTACTTCCGGCTGTACGATTCAACCGGTGGCGTGATCAACACGGTTACCGGCGCTCACCTGCTCGACGGGATGGAAATTCGCGGTTGCGTTGACGGTAAGGCACTGGGCGGCCACTTGATGGACGTCGCGGGCTACGAGATTGATTCGATCACAACCGGTGGTGCTACCGGAGCGGTTGACGGGTTCTCGGGCATGGAGGTGAATCCGGCAACTGGTACGATCACCGTCAATAAACTGCATACGCGACGCGGCACAGGAACTGACTCGGGGGAGGTGTGCTCGCGATGTTACACCGAATGCGGCTGCTGTTATGCCGGTCAGTTGCCTTACGAGCTGCTGGTCGAGTTAGAGGGCAGCGCAGGTACCGCATACCTGGGCGGCTGGCCGCCGCATTCGAGTTGCATCTGTACCGATCTCAACCGCGGCTATTACGTCTACCCCGACGCGACGCAATCCGACTGCCTACGGATCGGCGAGTATTCACCACCGAGCTGCCCAAGTACGACAATCGGCTTGCGATTGCGGTGTATCGCCGGCTACCCCGGCTTTGTATGCACCGGTTGGCCGGGCGTAGGCACACCATGGTACCTGGAACTGTCGTTAGCTGGCTATGCATTTAACGTGATCTTCTGGGCCACGTCCGATCCGTCCGAAGACTGCGGAGAGTGGAGCCGAAAGGAGTTTACTGCTTGTGAAAATGCCGACCATTACCCCGGATGCACCGACACCCCGATGCGAGCATACATCAGCGCCGTCTGAACAGTGCCAGTTCATTCAACAGCCGGACGGTTCGTGGCTGTGCGCAAAATGCAATTTTCGTACGCCACCCGGCATGGCTGCGATGCCTTTGAGGCGCTGTAGCGTGTCGGGTGAAGTGGACGCACTGCCGACTATAGCAGAACAGCCGCCACCAAAGCCTGACACCAAGTGCAACAAGCCAAGCCGGCCACGATCGCGATTTACCGCCTTGGTGCCGCCGGCCAAACCGATCGAGCTGCCTGACGTGACACTGGTATGTGTCGACTGCGTGGACCCGCGGAGCGCCGCGGAGGCTATTCGGCGATCGAAGCAGTATATCAATTTCGCTCGCGTGCTACTCTTCTCGCACGACGCGCCGACTGACTGCGACGCCTTCGAGTGGATCGAGATCGACAAACTGGAAAACGTCAACGAATATAACCTATTCGTCTTGCGCGACCTGCATCGGTACATCGACACCTCGCACACGCTTACGGTCCAAACGGACGGATACGTGGTGAACCCCGGCGTTTGGGATGATGCGTGGCTTGCGTACGATTACATCGGTGCTCCGTGGCGAAAAAGCCTGGTGTACGCCAAACGAAATCGTGTAGGCAACAGCGGTTTCTGCCTTCGCTCGAAGCGACTGCTCGAGCTAACCTCGTTGAAAGCCTCCGACGAGAATATCCGCAAGCACGCCAACCGGTGGCCGCGGATCCTGGACGATGTTTTCACGTGCCACGATCATCTGCGTGACCTCGAGTTACACGGTATCAAGTTTGCGCCGGTCGACGTGGCCGCTAAGTTCGCATTCGAACGGCCGTGTGCTGAGGTTAAGAACGTGCGTACTGCTTTCGGCTTTCACGGTGAGGCGACAGCCGACACGAAGGAGCTGTGCCTTCGTGAACCTAAACGTCGCAAGAGCGCTGTAATGGCAGCGATCACCGAAGCATCGCACCCGGCCGGTGACACAGCCTGTAAAATCGAGCCGGCGCCACCGACCAGGATGCGGTCGCCGGCCGACATGTCAATCATTCAAATCGAGATTACCAACGCCTGCCCGAAGAAGTGCTCTAACTGCACTCGGTTTGTCAGTCATGTACGCAAGCCGTTTATGATGGACCTGCGAACCTTCAAACGAGCCGTCGACTCGATGGAAGGCTTCCGTGGTATGCTCGGTATTATGGGCGGCGAGCCGACGATACACCCGCAGTTCGACGCGTTTTGTGATTACTTCCGAGAGACAATCGACCGAGGCTTGGCCCACCGGACGGGCCTCGAGCCGTTCAAAGATTTGAATGACTATCGTAGCGAGCACCTATCTGAACTGCACGCAAAGCGTGGGCTATGGTCCTCGGTCGGGAACGGCTTTCGAAAGCACCACGAGCAGATCTTCGAGACATTCGACTATATGTGTTTGAACGATCACGCCAACGACGGAAAACACCAGGCGCTATTGATCAGTCGTCACGACCTCAAGATTCCCGACGACGAATGGTATCGCGTGCGCGATCGCTGCTGGGTGCAGAGGTTATGGTCTGCCTCGATTACGCCCACCGGCTGCTATTTCTGTGAAGTGGCTGCGGCGATTGACATGCTGTTTTTCAATGGCCGACGCGGCTGGCCGATCGAGCCGGGCTGGTGGAAGCGCACGCCGGCCGAGTTTGGCGAACAGCTCGAGCTCTGCGAATTGTGTTCAGCACCATTAGACGTGCCAAGGAGGCTATCGCGTGAGGAAATCGATGACGTTTCGGCTTCAAACTATGAACGCCTTAAAGCAGTGGGCGCTCCCTCCGTCAGCAAGGGTCGGGTGGCAGTATTGGACGCCACCGCCTACCAGGCCGAGCAGTATGCCGCCAAGAAGCACGCTGAGTGGTACCTGCCTGAAACCGACTCGAAGAAAGCGGATAACACCGCGAGGATATCGCCCGGCAATCGATCCCTCTACGCAAAACGACTCGACGGACTGTTAGTATGCGTCGGGTACGGCCACGCGCTGGCGAAGACGATCCCGAAGAATGTCGAGCAGTTCGACCGGCTCGTGGTGGTCACAACGCCGGACGATCGGCATACGCAGGCGATCGTTAAACAGGCAGGCGCCGAATTAGTGATCAGCGATCGGGTGCACCATAACGACGCACCATTTTCCAAGGCCTGTTTGCTCAACGATGGGCTGCAACACCTGCAGCCAGACGACTGGGTTGTATTGCATGATGCCGACATCTTGCTATCGCCGTCTCTGCGCGACTTTGTGATGACTCACGTTCTAAACCCGGGCGTGCTGTACTATACAACGCGATACCACGCGAAGAAACGGGACGTCGAACCGATCTGTCGCGACTGGCGGTATATCAAGACGCTCAAACACACAGACACCGCAAGCAACCGTTTCCCCTGGGGCTATTTTCAATTGGTCAACGCTCGCGCGTCGGCGCTCGCGGGGCTTGGCTATAACTGGCATGATGAATGGTGGCCGACGGCCGGATCGGTGGATAATCACATGATGCGACGCTGGCCGGCGCACAAACGGGTGCGGATCGACGACTCTACTCGTGAGCTATCGGCCGTGCACCTGTATCACGGAAACATTTCACGCAACTGGAATGGCATCAGTGTTGACACGCCGGTCGATCCGTGGGTGTTTGTCGGTCAGACGGGTTTCGAAGGTAAACATATCTTCTGGTTCCGCGATCTTGCGCCGCCATGTTGGTTACGGCTGGTGCGAACTGACGACCCATCCAGTGCGGTGGTCACCTGGTGGTCTGGCCGTGAATCGCCGGGCGTTGTGCTAGGCGAAGCAAGCCGCGGTATCTTTCACCTCGGCTTCTTTACTCGCAAACGGCTGAATGACCCAATCGCCATCGGCGTGCACGACGATAAACGTTACGGCGGCTGGGGGCAGGGTGCGACTGAAGTCGGCACCCAGGCCTTCGCGTGGGGTGATAAGTTAATCGCCCCCGTTCAACTCGATTTGTATGCCACGAAAACATTACCAGCTGCAGACAAGCGGCGCATTGTGGAGTTTTGACGTGACCCCCGAAGAAAAGATCAGGCAAGAAGTTTCCGAAATCGTCTGGTGGCACGAAATCGACCTCGGGCCGTGCATAACTCCAGGCGAGAAACCGACGATCACCGGTGAAGATGAGGCGACGTTTCATACTCGTATACCGGAAGAGATCTTCCGCGGCAAGTCGGTGCTCGACATCGGCGCTTGGGATGGCTTCTACTCGTTTTTGGCTGAGCGATGCGGCGCGCGGTACGTCATGGCTACCGACGAACCGGCGTGGCAAAAGCAGCCTGGCTATGAAGCGCGATCCGGCAAAGCCGGCTTTGACTACGCGTGTAAAACGCTCGGATCGTTTGTGGAGTCGGAAGTGTGCCCGCTGGAAGAGCTGCCATGGTACGAAAGTTTCGACCTCGTACTATTTTTTGGGGTGTACTATCACCTACACGACCCGATTGCCGGCATTACCCAAGCGGTCAAACAGGTTAAGCCTGGCGGTGTCATCTTGATCGAGGGGCACGTCAGCGGCTTTGATCTCGATCACCCCATGATGGAGTGCTACCCGGACGGTGAGCACCGCGGCGATCGGACCACTTACTGGGCGCCGAATCCGCTGTGCATGGAAGCGATGTTACAACGGCTGGGCTGCACGGCAACAAGCTGGGAGTGGACGAAACACCTCGACGACCCGACGGCCCGGGACGATCGGGCACTGTTTTTCGTGCGGAAAGACGAAGTATGTTAGCAGAGCAGGACCGACATTTCCCGGTCGATCGCGTGCCTTGCGGGCTCAATTTCAACCTGATCGCCGGGCCGAGCCTAGTAATGAATGAAAGCGAGCTGCAGTGCGTGCTCGATCAGATACCGCCCGCCGGTCGGCTTCTCGAGCTCGGCACGTGGACCGGTGCGACGGCATGCTGGCTGCTGGATCGGCGCGACGATATTCAGGTTGTCTCGGTCGATAATTGCCCACCGGACGAGCAGTGGCAACGGATGTTGATGATCCTGATTAACAAGTACCACCGCCCGCGGTGGACGATCTGGTGGGGCTCGATCGCTGCCTTTTTCGCGTGGTGCTTACCGCAGGGATTCAGTGTCGTTTTGGTTGACGCAAGTCACGAGCGCGAGATGGTATTTGAGGACCTGACGTTCGCTTCGACGGCCGTGCGGCCTGGCGGTGTTATTGTCGCGCACGACTATGGCGATCCAAGCGAGGCGGCTGACGATTATCAGCGCGACATATGGGGCGGTGTCCGGCAGGCCGTCGACTCGTTTTGTGGTAACTCAAGCTGGCGAGTAGCTGAGGTGGTCGGAAGCATGGCTGTATTGAAGATGGCATGAAGTTCGTGTACCAATGCATGACGCTACCTACAAACTGCCGATCGATCCGCCCGACCGCGTTTGGCGGCTGGAGTGGAAGCAGATCGGCAAGGGGCACAAATACGATGGCAAGTGCTATCCGAGCCGGCGAATCGCCATTGATCCGCGAGTGATCACCGACGGCCAGCAGGCAACCGTTGAAACGATCGTGCACGAGGTGCTCCATGCCATGGCGCCTTGGGCGGATGAAAACTGGGTGACCGCGGCAGCGGCAAAGCTGGCCGAGGTCCTGATCGATCAGGATGTGTTAAAAGACAACTGGGGCGACTGAGGGGCTGGCCGGCTGCTTTGTCGTGTCATTGGGTTTGATGGGACCCGTGTCAAACGGCTGCACAGTACCACACGGCGTGGGATTGTGCAGCGGCTTGGAGGGTTTCCCGTGGAAGCAGCCGGCAAAAGGTGGATCGCGCACAATAGTACGACCGACGTTTTTACAATCTGGCATATCTCCGATATCCACATCATGAATCGAGCCTGCGCCGTCGATCGGCTGCGGGCCGACGTCGCAGAAATCGCCGCCGACCCGTATGCGTTTTGGTTGGGCGGCGGTGATTACGCCGATTTCATCGGCTACACCGACAAACGATTCGACCCCGACTCGGTGGCCGAAGATGTCACCGTGAAAGAGCTCGGTGACCTCGGGCGCGTTGGGATGCAACGCGTGGCCAAAGAGCTCGCGCCGATCAAGGAGAAGTGCCTCGGGCTGCTGCTCGGTAACCACGAGAAGAAATACCAGCAAGCAACCGAGCAGGAATCGCTTCATGGCTGGCTGTGCACGCAGCTAGGGGCACCTTCGCTTGGCTACTGCTGTTTGTTCGACATCATCTTTGCGCGGGACGCGTCTGTGGATGTCCCCGCGCTACTGTGGTCGTCGCCCGGCCGCGAGTTTCATCGCGAATCGTTTCGCGTCTTCGCGCATCACGGAGCTGGTTTTGCGACAACGCCCGGTGGCAAGCTGAACAAGCTGGTTCAGTTCATGCAATCGTTTGACGCCGACCTGTATTTCTTGGGCCACGTACACGATCATGTGGCACGTAAAGAGCCGCTACTCGGCGCCGACGCGGCTTGTAAAACGATCATCCAGCGGCAGCGGCTCGGTGTTATCGCGGGTTCGTATCTGAAGACGTACGCACAAGGCCAGTGCACGTACGGCGAGCAACGAGGCTACCGGCCGGTGTCACTCGGCGCGGCTCGCGCGTCGATCGCCCCTGACCGGCGGGAGCTGCACGCGGCCATCTGACGACAGATACCGCATTGCGGCGGCCAAAAGTGGAAAGATCATAAACACCAGCCACAGCGCCAGGCCGGGATGTAGCGCGACAATCACGCACAGCTGGATTGCGCAGAGGAGTAGGATCGCACCCAGGATCTTACGCAGTAGTGTCTCGTGCATAGGTCACCTCTCGAGGTTCTTCGTGGCTGCCCAAGAAATATTGTAGCCGATGTGACCGAAGGTGTCACGAAACGTCGGACTATGTGTATATGGCCCGACAAAACCTCACCCGTGCCGGTCAGTGAAGGTCCACCAGGAGAGATCATCGCCGAGATGACATTTCGAACGGATCCGACGCACGTGGCTGGCTAGAGTTTTCGGCGCGATCGCAAGAGAGGCTGCCGCCCGTTTCGGCTCGGGACACGCCCGGAGCGCGGCCACCACTTCACGCTCACGACGCGAAACCTCGCCCCAGTATGGTGACAGCCGCATTGCCCAAATCACCACCGAAATCGTAGCAGTGGGCGGCCGTAGCCACCGGCAGCGATGCCAATGAATCTCGTCCGCAATGTCCGTGGCGATTTCGACCACCGACGAAGCGTGCCCAGCGAGCGCCGACCGGAAGCACGATTCTGCCACAGGACGGTAGTCAGGACACACGAAGTCGAGATAAGAGTGGCCCATGTAATCTGGTAGGGCGACCTCTGGGGGTAGGATGCCTATGATGCGCCCGCACGTGTGAAGGCCAATTACAGCGTCTGGTTTCAAGTGATGTGAGGGGGGAAGAGGCATAGCTTGATTGCCGTAAGGGAATAGAGTAGGTAATTAGTGTATCGCGATGCCTATTGTGATTGGAACGGCGGTGTGGTAAAGAACACGACCCCTGTAAAATAGCGGGGGGGGGCGGATTTTTGTAAGAGAGGTGGGGTTGTAGTGCTTATGATAATCTGGTACCCTTCGTTGCGCATGAAAAACTCCCCCGGCTGGCACCGGGGGGAGAAACCTCCCACTGATCACGCGACATGCACGGAGCAGACCCATGCATGGCCGTTCTCGGATCCTCGGTTTTTTCTGGTTCCTACAAGCCCCGCTGGTGCTGCGCATATGCCGCAGGTCTGCCACTAACGGGGCTTTTTTATGCGCTGAGGTGACGCGGTGGCACTTGAGTTGATTCCCGGCAAGGTATGGACGTTTACGGTACGCTCTGGGCGATATATGCGCGTTATCACTGCTCGCGAGTCACAGGTGGTCAGGTGGCTTGGCCGGCTGGCAATCAGCACCGGTGACACCGCCGAGGCATGGACAGATGGGCAGGCCGGCCCATATATCGAAGTTCAGAAGGTCGAGCGGACCCAGAAGGGCAGGAGGTGTGACGTGCGAGATTAGCGCGAAAAAGCGGGGCAGTGAGCTGCCCCGTTGGTTCGTCGCTGGGCCGGATTCGCCTGTCAAAACCAACCCGGTCACCAGCAATTCTAGCACCTATGAGGCCGCCACGCCCCGCAGGCCGGGAAATGTCGGTGCCTGTTCAGTGTAGGGGCGTGGCATCAAGCAGTCAAGAGAAAAAGATGTCACGTACAGTATATCACGGCAGTTTTTCGGATGATGAAGTGTTGACGATTGAAGGTTTCGCTAGTCGGATCAATCGGGGAACCGACGCGGCGATACGACTTTTGCATGATCTTGGGATCGAGCCATACCGGCCAAGAGGTGAAGGGCGCAGTGGGGTCGGCTTCGTTAGCGGGTATCAATTTCGCATGGCGATCGAGCAAGGAGCAGCACAACAATGCCTACCCAACGACGACCCGGATTAGCAGTCTACGCTGTGAAATCGAAAGGTCGGGCCAACTACCGACTGAAGATCGTCAGATGGATCGGCGACCGGAAGGAAGTCACCTGGAAATCTGCGGGCACGCGGATCAAACGTGAGGCCGAGCGGGCCGCCGGACGGCTTGAGGCCAGCCTGAAGAAAAAGGCTGACCCGAAGCGAATACGGTGGCTTCAATTCGGACAGTACTATATCGACAATCATCTGTGCAACAAGGCAAGTCAGTCGGTGATTTCGTTTCGCACGTCGATGTTTTATCTGGCTGAGCAGGGGATCAACTACCTGGATGAAGTTGATGCCGAAGCACTCATGGCTCTCGGGGCTGCCCTTCGCTATCGCGGGGCAACCCCAGAAACAGTGAAGACGCACCTGGCTCGCCTGCGGGCAGCCGTTAATTGGGGCGTGCATCATCAATTCGCACCGGCCGAAGCGATGATACACCTGAAGCTCGAGCACACTCGAGGCATTGGGATGCCCGATCGTCCGGTGACTGGCGAGGAATTCGAGCGAATGCTCGAGGCGGTACCCGAGGTGATCAAGCAGGTTGCCCGGCACCACTCGTGGCGTTTTTACCTGCGAGGCATGTGGCTCTCGGGCCTACGCCGCGGTGAGTCGCTTCAAGTTTCTTGGGATCGTGACGATGCGTTGCGCATCGTCGACCTCGATCGCCGGTACCCGATGTTGCGGATCCCGGCCGCTCTCGAGAAGGGCCGCCGGGACCGGCTTTACCCGTTGACACCAGATTTCGTCGAGTTCTTGCGGAAGGTGCCGAAAGGGCACCGCCGCGGCTGGGTCTTTTGCCCGTTAGTGGACAACGGCCGAGGGGGCTCGAGGGTGACGCGATCGGTCAAACAGGTTGGCGACACCGTGTCGGCCATCGGCCGGGCCGCCCGGGTGATCGTTGAGCAGACCGACAGCGGCCCACGTTTTGCCACGCTTAAAGCCTTCCGGCGGGCCTTCGGCCACCGGTGGGCGCCGCTGGTACCCGAGCAAACGCTCATGACGCTAATGCGACACGAGTCGATCGAGACTACCAGAAAATACTATGTCGGCCTGGCAAGCCAAGCCATCAGCGAACAGCTGCAGCTGATCGTCAAACAACAACAGGAACAAGAAACCGATGCCCCGATTACAGACTAATCTGAAGCCTGGGATCCGACGAGTCGTAATAGACCCAGGGGATAGCCATTTCTGGCAATACGCCATTGTCGGACGATTACCGAAGGTGTATGTGACAGGCCACCTCGAAACGCTCCAGTATCGATACATCGAGCAACGCGAACGGTTCATCACGTACGAGGCGACCGACGGCTGGGCCTTTGAGGCGGGATTCTGCCGCTGGGTACACCGACCGTTCGCTGCCGGTGATCCCGCTCGGCTTTCCGACTTCTGGTTTCACCAGGCGGACATACCACTACGGTGCATTGCAGAACCGAAGGTATCACTGACAGCCTGCGGGGGGTCGATCGTGGAGGTGCAGTTTGCGGCGCACGTCCAGGGTGCCACTCAGGGTGCCACCCCGACCATTGCCGCGAAAAAGGTCGAATTGCCAAAGACCGCAAACCGTGACGTAGTCAGGGCTTAACTAGCGGAGGGCATGGGACTCGAACCCACAACCCCATACGGGGCACCTCATCTCCAATGCTTGCGGCTAGGCATGTGGGCATGTTTTAGCCGCAGGAGCCGGCGCGCACAAGGCGTTTCGCGTCAACAGTGTGCAGGCAAACCAGTGTTTCACCGGCTCAAACCACATCGGCGCACGCCCAGGGTGCCACTCAGGGTGCCACCCCTCCTAGCCGGGTGATGAAATCCCGCCAGCCCCTGGGAATCACGTTTCCAGGGGCTTTTTCGTGCGCGTGTCAAGCGAATTCTTGCGAGTGTTGGCTGCATTAGGGCGGTTTTAGGCTGCATTAGGCCGCTGTCGTGATTTTCTACCGGGGGTCGTGGTTTTCGCCCATACAATCGCGGTGCCAAATGCCATGTTCGACCTCCAGTCGATCGCTCGGAACACCTTGCCCGTGGCTGTATGTCGCAGCCCCGAGCGATCGACCGGGGGCCGACAAACCGACCGACAAAAAGGAGCAAGTATGTGGAATGAAGACGACTTTCTGGACAGCCTGAAACAACTGCAGGGTTACTGGTACCTCGCCAGTCCGTACACCCTGTACCCGGCTGGTCTAGAGGCGGCCTGCAAACACGTGTCCGACGTGGCCGCCTGGCTGATCTTGCACGGCGTTACGCTATTCAGCCCGATTGCGCATAGCCACACGATTTCCGGTGAGCGGAAGGAACTAGCCGCCGACCACAAGACGTGGATGCGAGTCGATCGGCCTTTTATGGAAGCGTCCGTCGGCTGCATTGTCGTGTGTATGCCGACGTGGCAAGACTCTCGAGGAGTCACCAAAGAACTCGACTTCTTTCGCGAGCACAACAAACCGATTTTCTCCATGCCTTGGCCAATCGCCAGCTGAAAGAGAGACAGCTAATGGTAAACAATGACTTCACGAACGTCTTAGACCAATCAAACACCGAAGGCTACGGCAAAATTCGCGAGTTCGCCAGCGGGGCAACACGCGACACCGATGAAGGAAAGCTCGATTTCGACGGCTTCTTTTCGCCGACCGTGCTCGTGCATTTCGCCGAATACATGCATCGGCACCGGACGCAGTCTGACGGCAGCCTACGCGATTCTGACAACTGGCAGGCGGGAATCCCACGCGACGCCTACATGAAGTCGATGTGGCGGCACTTTTTCGACGTGTGGGCAATGCACCACGATCGAGAATGCGGCGATGGCGATCGTTTAGAGGCGCTGTGCGCGCTGTTGTTCAACGTGCAGGGCATGCTTCTGGAAGTGGCGCTCGGCCGAAACGAAAGGGGTAACCATGCCTGATCTACTAGAAATGGAATCAGCCATAGAACATGGCATCGTTTTGGCCGCTGGAATGTTTATCTTCGTCCTGGTCGCCTCGGTCTTTCAGTGGCTCTCGGGGGATCCGGATTGATGTTTTGGCTAGAAGATTCAGAGCGATCGGCCTTCGGCCTCGGCTGGGAATATCGCCGCCGAGGCTGGCTCGCCGATGACCAGCCTTTCGAGGACGGCTCGCGACAGGCAAGGCAGTTTCTAGAAGGCTGGTTTCACTGCACGCAAGTACCGGAACGCCTGTTATATCACGACCCAAGTGTTGTGGAATCCTAAATATGTGGCTCTCGTGCCCTATAGACGCGCCATTAACCGTCGCTTTAGGTGTTCATATGTCGCAGCCGCGCGTGATTATCTGCCCACTTTGCATGGAAATCTATGACTCATCCTACGCTGGCTGCCCGTGCTGCAGCGACAAACAGTTTTACGAAGTTGACGACGGTGAAACCTATATCGACGATTTCGGTAACGTGTACCACGGTGATCGACTGGTTGAGGAAGGATGAAGCCAAGACCAATTGACTATAACGCCTGGCATTGGCTGGACGACCGACAGTTTGCGTACGACCTCGAGCTGGAACGGGTCAAACGCTTTACACCTCCACCCGACGACCAAAAGGGAAACGACAATGCGGATGCAAGTGATCACAGGGAAGCGGCTGCGCCCGAGGCGGACGCTACTATACGGCCCGCACGGGATTGGTAAGTCAACGTGGGCGGCACACGCGCCGTCACCGCTATTTCTGTCTTGCGAAGACGGTCTTGATGACATCGGGGTCGATCGCACGCCGACACTGAAACACCTAACCGACGTTCAGGGTTGGCTTGTAGATTTCCTTGCAAAGGAAGATCACGGCTATCAGACCGTGGTGATTGATACAGTTGACTGGCTCGAGAAGCTGGTGTGGAAGCGACTTTGTGAGTCGGCCCAAAAAGACTCCATCGAAGACTTCGGTTTTGGCAAAGGGTACACCAAGGCCTTAGACAAGTGGAGCCAAATCATTACCGCCTTAAACGTCTTGCGCAACGAGCGGGACCTCAATATCGTATTGCTGGCTCATGCTAAGGTACTGACGTTCCGGCCACCCGATGAAGACAGCTACGACCGATACGAACCAGACCTACACCGGCATGCATCATCTTATCTGCAAGAGTGGGCAGACGAAGTGCTGTTCGCAACCCGCAGGGTTTACACGATTGCAAAAGATGAAGGCTTCAATCGCGAACGCACTCGCGCCGTCGGCGACGGTGAACGCATTGTGCACACCTGCGAGAAACCGACGCACATGGGGAAACGCCGGCTGTTAATGCCGGACGTGATACCGCTCGACTGGACGGAGTATCAAAGATACTGGCCCGGTGGCAACGTAGCCGAGGGCAATACCGCGGGAACCTCAAGCAATGAGGAACAATCGAATGGGTAACTTATCCGACATCGACATGACAGGGGTCAAACCAGACGAAGGCTTTGACCCGCTGCCGGCCGGCACGTACAAGGCGTGTATCGTCGCATCACAACGTAAAGTGCCGGCTACTGGCAACGGTGTGATGCTCAAATTAGAGTTCCAAATTCTTGACGATCGCTACAAGAATCGCAAGATTTTCGAGAACCTATGCCTGCATCACCCGAACGCTACAGCACAGAAGATCGCCAAGTCGAAACTCGAGGCGATCAAGCATGCCATCGGGGTCATGGACCCACAAGACAGCTCGGAGCTGCACAACCGGCCGATGCGGATCAAAGTGATCACAACCAGATCAGAAGAGTACGGGCCGCAGAATCGTATCACGCAATTCAAGGCACACCGGGAGGTCGATCCATCGCCGCCAGGTGCTACCGGCCCAGGCTACGGCCAAGGTCCGCTGACACGATCGGAGTTACAGGAGCAATCGCCACCGCAGGATCCCAACGCAGCACTCGCGGAAGCCCCGAGGTGGTAAGTGATCGAGCCCCGCTGGTATCAAGCCGAGGCTGAGGCGGCGTTCTGGGATCATATGTGCCGCCGCTCGACCAATCCGGTAATTTGCCTGCCGACTGGCGCAGGCAAATCAATCGTGATCGCGCAGATCGCAAAGACAGCTGTCGAACGCTGGAACGGTCGTATCGTGTTCCTTGCGCACCGCAAGGAGTTGCTAACGCAAAACGCTACGAAGATTCAACAGCTGCTGCCCGATCACAAAATCGGCGTGTATTCAGCGGGGCTCAAATCGCGTGACACTCGCGAAGCGATCCTCGTGGCCGGCATACAGTCGGTCTACAAACGTGCGGCGACTCTTGGCCCACGCAACTTAGTTTTTATTGATGAGGTGCACCTGGTGCCTCACAATGGCGAAGGCATGTATCGCACGTTCCTCGAATCGTTGCGGGAGCACAATCCTAAGATACGCCTGGGTGGCTGCACTGCAACACCGTATCGACTAGACGTTGGGCCGCTTTGCCGGCCCGACGGTCTTTTTCAAAAGGTGTGCTACTCGGCACCAATCCGACAACTAATCGATGAAGGCTGGCTGTGCAACTTGACAATAAAGCCCGCTAACCGTGAGGTCGACACTTCGCGGTTAGGCCTGCGTGGCGGTGAGTTCATTCCATACGATATGCAAGCGTTATTCAACTCGGTGGTCGATATGGCTACCGAGGAGTTAGTGAGGAAAACAAAGGATCGACACAGCGTGCTGATTTTTTGTAGCGGGATTGACCATGCGGAGCACGTTTCCCGCGCGATCGAGCGTCTGACGGACGAACCGGTGGGCGTTGTGACAGGCGAGACGCTGCCACTAGAACGGGCCTCGACGCTCGATCGTTTTTCAAAACAGCAGTTGCGCTATTTGTGCAATGTGGACGTCTTAACGACTGGCTTTGACGCGCCGTGTATCGACGCCATCGTGTTACTACGGGCCACCATGTCGCCCGGGCTGCTGGCCCAGATGATCGGCCGCGGCTTTCGCGTGCATGAATCAAAAGAGGATTGCCTCATACTCGATTTCGGCGGCAACCTACAAAGGCACGGGCCGATCGATGCCGAGAACTACGGGAAGACGCACGCCGGCTCGCAACACGCGGGCGAGGCGCCAGTGAAGGTCTGCCCGTGCTGTGGTGAAGAGGTGCTGCTCGGCACACGCGAATGCCCGTGCGGTTGGCTCTTCCCGCCACGCGAGCCTTCACACGATGGCAAAGCTGACGAGCATGCGCAAGTGCTCGCCGCGCCGGAAGAATGGTGCGTCGGCGAGGTGAGTTATCACTATCACACCAAGACCAAAGATCCAAACGGCACGCCGACACTGCGTGCGGATTATTACTGTCAACCTGCAGACGGCGAAGGTGGCAACCTCGAGGGAAAGACAATTTCCGAATGGGTATGCCTCGAGCACGAGGGGTACGCTCGCCGCAAGGCGGTTAAGTGGTGGAAACAACGGACGTTGGCCGAGGTCCCTGACACTATCGAGGATGCCTTAGCCTTGTGTAACTCTGGCGCGCTCGCGGCGCCTCACACCCTTACCACGATCAAGGATGGGAAATGGTACCGAATCACAAAGGCGGAACTGGACGCGAAGCCCGAGGAGTGGGGCGCGGAGCTGGACGAATGGGACGAGATACCGTTCTGACTTTACCCGACGATCCTGATCGCGAGCCAGGCGACCCGTCACCGGAAGAGATCGAGCAGCGGTGCGCTGAAATACGGGCGACGTGGGATGAAGACGAAAGGCAGTCGCGGCGCCATTTCCGCCTCGCGGTTACAGAACAACGAACACGCTGGACTCGCACAAGATACGGCACGCCAGAACCTGGGGAAGGCCGTATGATGCTTCCGGCTGTTAAATTCCGGCAAGGTCGCGTGCTGTGGAAGAACTCAACACTAGATACCTATGACCACGATATGTAAATACTCAGGTGCCTGTGAAGTGTAACCTTTAAGTTTGGAGTCCATAAACGCAGGCTTGGTTTTTGAAAGCGAACTAAGGCTAAACAGGCACGCGGGATGTCCCCGCACCTTCACAGGCACCTGTAATTTTGAATTATGATTGACGTACCTAAACAACTTGCCGAGCGCCGCCAGTGGGTCTGCCACGACAGTAAGAAAATTCCACGTACCTATAATGGTCAGCCCGCAAAGTCAAACGATCCGCTCACATGGTGCGGATTTACTGAGGCTATACAGGCCCAGCGTATACATGGTCACGCCGGCGTTGGTTTCGTGTTCACCGAAAACGACGGCCTCTTCGGTATCGACCTCGATGCGTGCATAGTAAACGGTGAGATTCAACAGTGGGCGCAAAAGATCATCGACAAATTCGACACCTACGCCGAGGTGAGCCCGAGCGGCCTTGGCGTGAAGATCTTTGGGCAAGGCGAGCTCAAGACAGCGGGCAAGAAAAAGCAACTTGATCTACCCCCGGTTGGAGATCGTCAGCCGGGGATCGAGATCTATGACCGCGGTCGGTATTTCACGGTCACTGGCGAAATTCTGCCCGATGTTCCAAATGAAGCGAGGCCGTGCCAGGAGGCCCTTAACGACTTCTGCAAGCGACTTTGGCCGCCAACGGCTCAAACATCGACCAGACCGGCCAGCGGCCCACCTGACGTTGCACAGCGAGCCATGCGGTACCTGGCGGCCGTGCCGCCGGCGATCAGCGGGCAAGGCGGGCACAATCAAACATTTCACGCGGCCTGCGCTTTAGTACTCGGCTTCAACCTGTCGCCTGACCAGGCCTACCCGCTGCTGGCGGCCTGGAATGCGACGTGTCAGCCACCGTGGACAGAAAAAGAGCTGCGACACAAACTCGCCGACGCTGACAAAAAGGCCGGCGAGCGTGGATACCTGACGAATCACGGGGCTGAATATCAACCACACCAAACGCCGGTCGACTTGTCCGGCATTATGGGCACCAGCGAGCCCGAGTCGGAACCTGAGCTAAGCGACGTGCCCAGGTCACCGCATGCGTTTCCGGCCGACTGTCTGCGACCTCCTGGGCTGTTACGAGCGATCATCGACTACAACCTGCAAACGGCTCTCTACCCACAGTCTGAGCTGGCTCTTGCTGGGGCGTTGGCCCTTCTCGGCACGATCACCGGTCGCAAAGTTCAGGACTCACGCAGGACACGCACTAATATCTACGTACTAGGCTTGGCGGCATCAGGCGCGGGAAAAGAGTATGCACGCACGGTGAACAAGGAAATCCTTTTGCGGTGTGGCGACGAAGGCGACAAGATGCTCGGCCCCGAGGGATTTGCGTCCTCGGCAGGCCTCGTGCAGTTCGTCGACTCGCAGCATTCTATCCTCTTCCAGCTGGACGAGATCGCCCGCCTGCTCGAGACGATGCGCGAGCCCCGTAAGTCGCCCCACCTGTTCAAAATTGGCTCGGAGCTAATGAAACTCGAGAGCAATTCGCACACGCTCTACAAGGGTGATGCGTACGCGAATCAAAAACAGTCAGTGGTAATCGATCAGCCGCATGCGTGTATTTATGGGACCGCGGTCCCGAGCGGGTTCTGGCAAAGCCTGACCGCCGCAAACGTCAGTGAAGGCCTTCTCGGGCGAATGTTCGTATTCGAATCGAGCACCCGATACGTCGATATTGCTCAACCTGAACACCGGCCGCCGCCGGCTGACGTGATCGCTGGTGTGAAGTGGTGGCTAGAGCAACCCTACGGGCCTGGTGACCTCGCCTACCATCACCCGTCGCCAAAAACGATCAAATACACCTCCGAGGCTCAAACGCGGTTAGACGGCCACCTGCGAGGCATATGCCGGCAGCGAGCCAAAGAAGATGACACGCGAGCCGCGTTGTGGAGTCGAACCACGGGAAAAACGGCTCGCCTGGCGCTACTCCTGGCGTGCTCCCGCGGCACAGGCCGCCCAAGTTTTTATGTAGAGCGCGAAGATGTCGACCGAGCGGTTGCGATTAGTAACTGGCTCACACGCCGGATGATCTATCAGGCATACCATCACGTAGCCTCGAACGAGCGAGAGGGATCAGCCAAGAAGATCCTGCGGCTGCTGTCGCGGCCCATGACCAAGAGCGAACTCACACGAAAGACCCAGGACCTGACCAGACATCAAAGGGATGAGTTAATTGGCGAGCTGGCGGATACCGGCCTAATCCGGATAACCGAGAAGGAAACACGGGGGCGATCCTTATCCATTCTTGAGGCTGTGAAATAGGGGTGAAAGAAGGTCGCCATGAAAACCAGGCGTGGCTATCCTCAATTTGACATTGAAGGAAGTTTGAAGAACTTAAGTTGAGTCACAACAACGCGTTAGTAGCTTATTACTTATTACATACAACATACATACATATATCTAATGCGTGTGACCCCCTCTTATACGCGCGTGAGAGAATGAAGATGGACGAAGTGGAGTTGTTCTCATTAGTGGTAGCGTTTGCTACAGGGTTTATCATCCGCGGTATTCTCGAGGGCAAAGGTGGGTAGCGATGACTGAGCATGCCCCGTCGTTAGATCTCGACTGTATTTCGTGGTGGTGGCTCCGTCGGCTTGGATTCGAACTCAGCGCCAGCTCGGTATCGCCATCACCGTGGATGATCCGAGTGGTCGCCCCTGGAGTCGTGCTGCAGGTGACACGTGATGGCGATACCGGGGGGTGGCCCGTGTGGTTGCGTGCCCGTTCTCGCAGTTTCTACCTGCGTAAGATCCGGCAGACTTGGCAACTAGCGTGGCTCATTGAAACGCTGCAGGGGGCACCAGTAGAACACGTGCAATTCGACGAGATCGCGTTCGTTCAAGAGCTGCGTAAAGAACAGGCGGCGTGTCGTGAACGATTCAAGCGGTATTCAGGGTGAACATATGAAATTCAGCGACCTAAGTGCACGCGAGCAACAGTTTTTGGCCGCCTGGCGAAAGTACGGGATTCCCGACAGTGAACCGGAATGGCAGTGGCAACACGAAGATCTGCGGTCACCGTCGGGTCGGATTTACAAGTGGGATTTCGCGTGGCCGTCAATATGCGTCCTAATCGAGATCCAAGGCGTGGGCCGTCACAACAGTATTCGGGGGCTGGCCGACGACGCTCACAAACAGCGAGTGGCACTCGCCGCCGGCTATGTCGTGATCCCGATCACGAGCGCGTGCATGGGCAGTCAAGCGGCTCGCGAGGACGTATGTGCGCAAGTTGAAACGATCACACAGGTGATGGGGCAATGGAGGGACTGACGACAATTTAGATCAACGGGCAATCGCTCCGCGGTGTGCGGGGTGTTGTTAACACGTTTTACGAAAGGTATTTACCGATGCCAACAACCGAAACGACCGAACATGTCACGTTGGATGTCGACGAGTTCAAGAAGCTCGATCGTCAATGTAAGCACCTTAAGCGGATCAAGAGCCTGTCGCAAAAGTGCGACAAGCTCAAAGCCGCCTGGGAAACCAAAAAGGAAGAAGCCGGCGCTGCGAAGAAGCAGTACGACGAGCAGGTGGGCAAACTGCGGTCGACTATTTCGACAGGACCCGAGCAATTGATGTTGTCCGCAGTGGAGAGCATGGACGAGGATCCGCCGGCCGAGGAGCAAGCCGAAGAGGCCGCCCAGGCGGTCGAGGGCACGGCCTGGCGAGAAGTGAAGCTCGAAACACTCGACATCCCCGACGGTTCACTACAGTGCCTCTACGCGGCCGAGCTCGAGACGCTCGGCGATCTGTGCGATTGGCAACGGCGCACGGAGAAAGAGCTCGGCGCGATCAAGGGAATCGGCCCGGCGAAGGCGAAAAAGATCGAGGAAGCGATGGATCGCTTCTGGGCCGACAACCCAAATTGCACAAGCGAGTAGGCGATCATTCATGAGCGGCAGCGTGTGTTGCCGCTCACTTCTTCCGTTTAACGAAAGGGAAACGTGATGGCGAAGACAATTGTAGAAGTGGAAGTAGAGCACCCGGAACATCTCGATGTGGTGCGGTATGGCTACCCAAGGGAAGGCGAGTGGTACATAGGCCTTGATGGGAACGTGCAGCAAGCCACGTTCGATCACGATGCGACTATGAAACCCATTGTGCGTGAGAAGTGGCAGTGGCCGGAGTGGCTGCGGGCGTCGGCTGTTGCTATGGATGGCGACGGGACGTGGTGGGCGTATAGCCATATACCGCGGTGTAACGAAGTAGATAATGAATGGATTGGGAGCCAATTCATAGTAAGGCTGGATGCCTTTCTGATGTACTGGACTCCACCCGTGTGTGAGGATTGGCGCAAGTCGCTGCATGTGAACCCGGCCTTTATCGAAGGTATGTGCGATGTGCGTGAAGACTCTTGATCCGCCGGTCGATGTGAACCTGGACCACACCGGGCAACCGTGTTACATGCGAGGAATTTATGACAACCGACAGACTAATCGACCCGACGCAAGCGAATGTGTCTGTGGAGTACCACCGCGGAAACTTGGAAACGCCTTTGATCTCTACGTTCAGCGCGCTCGGGCAAGTCAAAATGATTGCGATCGGTGGCAAGACAAAACTACTGGCGACAGCGACCGAGATCCTGGCGGCCATGTTGCAAGGGGGCTGTGAGTATGATCGCCAATTACTGCGAATCGCAGTGCGCGCCGCGTGTGATATGCTCGTAGTCTGCGAAGAGCCGCAGTCAGAGTTGGCTAGTGAGATTATGGACGATGCGGCTGATGACGCGGTGTTGACTAGGGGGTGTGAGATCGCGGAAGGTGATGAACAGACCACCCCTTAACTTCTCATTGTTAGTGTACCGACCACAGTAGGAGGAAAGAAATGCAAGTGACTTTGGAAATGCAATCGTATATCGCACACCCGTTTTGGCCGGCTCGTTCCCAGTGTATCGACATTGAGAAAAAGTCAGGCGTCAATCGGCAGCGATCTGAAGATAAGCGGCTGGCGGCGCTGAAGGCCGAGTGTGACAAGCAAGGCATCACGTACGAACGCTACCTTGAGTTGCGTGAGGAAGCGGCCGAACAGTGGTACAGGCGTGATGACAAGACGATCATCATCCCACGACACCAAATAGCGGGCGCACTCGTGCAGGTAATCGGCTCGGCGCCTAAGGTGTTGCGCGGCCCATACACACGGGACAACTTCAGAGCGCTGGTGCAGATCGGCGACTTTATGACTGATCGTAAAGAGGCCGATGGCGTGTTCGGCCGCTTCGTGAAGCTCGAGAAGAGCACACAGCGCAATTGGCAGGAAAACGAGTATATCGGCGTGTACTTGGATCAGGGTCAGCCATTCAGGGCTCATGGGCAAATCAGCGTAGCGGAGTCTAAGCATAAAGACACCGTGAAAGCGATCGTGTCTGCCGCTGTGACACAGGTGGGTATAGGCGCAGCCCGCAAAATGGGTTTCGGTCGTGGCGTGGTGAAGGCGTGGAAGGAATAGTTAGCGATGGCATTGGCAGTGGCGATGGCCTTGGCGATGACGACGCTTCCTGGCAATGGCTATGGTAATGGCGCTGGCGATGACGACGCTTCATGGCAATGGCAATGGCAGCGGCAATGACGGCGCTTCTTGGCAGTGGCGCTGGCAGCGGCAATGACGGCGCTTCGTGGCAGTGGCAATGGCAGCGGCAATGACGGCGCTTCTTGGCAGTGGCGCTGGCAGTGGCAATGACGGCGCTTCGTGGCAGTGGCAATGGCAGCGGCAATGACGGCGCTTCGTGGCAGTGGCAATGGCAGCGGCAGTGGTAAGCCGGGTCCTTCGCCCCCCCCTGGGGGCAGCCCGCGGGTCTG
>Ga0180437_10001404_pt1 | contig 41342 bp, 29 predicted proteins | sample SS_ome_4_FD_132410 | JGI IMG/M metagenome (GOLD analysis project Ga0180437, IMG submission 132410) | Hypersaline lake sediment archaeal communities from the Salton Sea, California, USA - SS_3_D_1 metaG | ecosystem: Environmental > Aquatic > Non-marine Saline and Alkaline > Hypersaline >...
ATAACATCAATAGGTATAATTGCATTTAGAATACACGATAATAGGTTAGAATATTTATTAATTCGTAGAAAAGATAGTTTAGGATTTGTAGATTTTTTGAGGGGAAAATATACATTACAAAATAAAGAGTATTTAATTAATCTTTTAAATAAGATGACAATAAGTGAAAAAGAATTTTTATTAAAAGCGGAATTTAGTGAATTATGGAATCATTTATGGGGTGAAAATGTGGGAATTCAATATAGAAGTGAAGAAAAACTATCACAAGAAAAATTTGAAACTTTAAAATCAGGTGTATTTATCAATAATAAATTTATATTTAATTTAGAATCATTAATTAAAGAAAGTAACGAAAATTATTATAAATATACAGAACCTGAATGGGGTTTTCCAAAAGGAAGAAGAAATTATCAAGAAAAAGATCTTTGCTGTGCTTTGAGAGAATTTGAAGAAGAAACTGGATATGATAAATCACAATTATCTATAATTCAAAATGTTTTACCATTAGAAGAAATTTATACTGGATCTAATTTTAAATCTTATAAACACAAATATTTTTTAGGTTATATTAATTGTAATTCTACTGCTAAATCTTCCTTTCAAGAATCCGAAGTTAGTTCTCTTGAATGGAAATCTTTATCATCTGCTATTAATGATATTAGAGAATATAATTTAGAAAAAATAGATTTAATTATTCAAGTTAATAAAATATTAGAAGGATATAACTTATATTCTTAATATATATGAAGTCACAAAAATTACATAAAAGAATAAACAATAGAACTAAAAAATTATATGCTGGTGCTTCCCCATCTTCTTCTAATCAATCTATACAATTATCTAATATATCTAGTTTAGACAGTGAAAATTCTGATAAGTCTTCTTTATCTACTGAAGATTCAAAAAATACTGAAGCTTCTAATCCTCCTTCTATTCTTGACTCTATTGGTTCAAATTTAACTTCTATTGCATCTTCTATTAAAGATGCTATTACTCCATCACCAGATAAATCTACTCTATCAACACAAGATATGAATCCTTTATCAGCTAGAACTATAGGAGATAACACTCCACCTGTTTGTGGAAAAGCTACAGAACAACAAGAAGAAGAGCCCGAAGAACAAAAAGAAGAGCCCGAAGAACAAGAAGAAGAGCCCGAAGAACAAGAAGAAGAACCCGAAGAACAAGAAGAAGAAGAAAAAAAATCTCCTTCTGTTAAAAAACAAGAAGATGTAGAACAAAGTGTTTTTGTACCATCAAAAAAAAAATCTTCAATTACTTTTGGTGAAACTTCTAAACCAAAAATATTTATTAAACCTAAAAAGAAATCTAAATCAGATTTACCAAAGACAGAATTAGAAAAAGATTATGAAACTATGGAGAGAGATTATAATAAAAGTACATTTAATCAATTTTTAAATAAAAAAGAATTAATGAACCGTGCAGAATTATTAGAAAATAAGGATTATGGATTTTTATATCCGTCCTTAGATGATCCTAATTTTAATATAAAGATTGCTGAAAAAAAAGAATTCAATGATACATCTACTATAATTAAAATAGAGAATGTTCAAGAAGAAGCTGATAAAATTTGTAATGTAGTTCCTGAATTAAATCCTCATCAACAATTTGTAAGAAATTTTCTTTCTTTTTCCACACCTTATAATAGTCTTTTACTATTTCATGGTTTAGGAACTGGAAAAACTTGTGCTGCAATTTCTGTAGCAGAGGAACAAAGAGAATATTTAAAACAATTAAATTTAAGTCAAAGAATAATTGTTGTTGCTTCTCCTAATGTTCAAGAAAATTTTAAATTACAATTATTTGATGAAAGAAAATTAGAAATGAAAGATGGTTTATGGAATTTGAATGGATGTTTAGGTAATAAATTTATTAAAGAAATTAATCCTACTAATTTAACCGGTTTAACTAGAGAACAAGTATCAAAACAAATAAAAAATTTAATAAATAATTATTATTTATTTTTAGGATATATTGAATTCGCTAATTTTATTTTAAAAAAATCTACCTTTACAGGAGAACCATCTCAAAAAAAAATACAAAGATCTTTAAATAAATTCTTTAATAATAGATTAATAATTATAGATGAAGTTCATAATATAAGAACTAGTGATGAAAATCAGAACAAAAGAGTTGCTCAGGAATTATTTAAACTAGTAGGAATGGTTGATTCTTTAAGACTTTTATTATTATCTGCTACACCTATGTATAATTCTTATAAAGAAATAATATGGTTAATAAATCTTATGAATTTAAATGATAGAAGATCTCAAATTAAAGTAAAAGATGTTTTTGATAGTCAAGGAAATTTTATAGAGAAAGATGAGAGAGAAGTTGGAAAAGAATTATTAGAAAGAAAAGCTACTGGTTATGTATCTTATGTAGTTGGTGAAAATCCTTATAGTTTTCCATATAAAATATGGCCTCTTCAATTCTCTCCCAAAAATAGTTTAATAAATAAATCTGGAGACATTGAAAATTATCCTTCAATTCAATTAAATGATAGAGAAATTGCCCAACCTCTAGAACATCTTGACGTATATATTGAAAAAATTGGAAAATATCAGGAAATTGTATATGATTATATTATTGATCAATTAAAAAGTTCTATTAAAAATAAATCTGATCTACCTAATTTTGAAAATATGGAAAGTTTTGGTTATATAGTATTACAAAAACCTTTAGAGGCTTTAAATATGACTTATCCCTTGGATATATTAGAACAGTATTCTGATGAAGAAAATTTAACAATAGATAGTAAAGAATTAGTTGGAAAAAATGGATTAAGTAGAATTATGAGTTATTCTTTATCTAGTGCTCCTCCTTCTAGAACAAATTTTCAATATAAAGATTTAACATTTGGTAGAATATTCTCTCCCGATGAAATAGGTAAATATAGTTCAAAAATCAAAAAAATATCTGAATCTATTCTCAATTCTGAAGGTATAGTTCTAATTTATTCTCAATATATTGATGGTGGAGTTTTACCTATAGCTTTAGCATTAGAAGAATTAGGATTTACAAGATATGGCAATACACCATCACTTTTTGCTGAACCTCCAGTTCAAAAGTTAGATGTTAAAACATATTTACCTCAATCAGAAGTAGATCCATCTGAATTTAAAGCAGCAAAATATATAATGATTACAGGTGACAAATATTTATCTCCTGATTCAACTAATGAAATTAAAGCGATTACTACTCCAGATAATAAAAATGGAGAAAAAATAAAAGTTGTTTTAATCTCTCAAGCTGGAAGTGAAGGAATTGATTTTAAATTTATAAGACAAGTCCATATATTAGAACCATGGTATAATATGAATAGAATAGAACAAATTATTGGAAGAGGAGTAAGAAATTGTAGTCATAAAGATTTACCTTTTGATGAAAGAAATGTTGAAATATTTTTACATGGAACTATGTTAAATAATCCTACTGAAGCTGTTGATCTATATGTTTATAGATTAGCAGAATTAAAAGCCGTACAAATTGGTAATGTAACTAGATTATTAAAAGAAATAAGTGTTGATTGTTTATTAAATATAAGTCAAAATAATTTTAATGAAGATATATTACAGCAAGAAGTGAAACAAAAATTATCAAATGGATTAACAATTAATTATAAAGTTGGAAATAAACCATATTCAGCAATTTGTGATTATAAAGAAAGTTGTCAATATAGTTGTCATCCTTCCAAAAAAGATTTAGATATTAATAAAACTTCTTATACTGAATCATTTATAATTATGAATAATGAGAGAATTATTGAGAGAATTAGACAATTATTTAAAATGAAATATTTCTATTATAAAGATAATTTAATTAATTTAATTAATATAAATAAAATATATCCAATTGAACAGATTGATTATGCTTTAACCCAATTAGTAGATGAGAGAAATGAATTTATTGTTGATAAATTAAATAGATTAGGCCATCTTATAAATGTAGATGATTTATATGTTTTCCAGCCAATTGAATTATCTGATGAAAATATTTCTTTATATGATAGAAATAGACCAATTGAATATAAAAGAGATTATATATCTTTAGAATCAAATACAATTAAAGGATTATTTCCAAAACAAGAAGACAAAAAGAAAGTTTTAAAAATTAAAAAATCTATAGATGAAGTTTCCAAAGATTCTTCTAGCATCATTAAAAAAGAAGAAGAAGAATTAAGAGGACAGGAAGATGATCTTGAGGCAATAAATTTAATCAAAGAAATAAATAAAATTTATACAATGGCCATTACACCTCAATTAGTAGTACGTGGCGAGAAAAATTATTATAAATATTATTCATTAACTATACAGGAACTTTCAGAAATTATTCCTTTGGATTATTTACAAAAATTTATAATTGATCATATATTAGAAAGTTTATCATTTGAAGAAACTTTATTATTAATTAATTATTTATTTTATACCACTGAAACTGAAGTTGAAGTAGATCGTCTCAAATCTTTTTATGAAAACCAAATTTTACAAAATGGTAAAATAAAAGGATTATTATTAAATGATAAAGGCAAACAGAAATTGGTTATTCAGAAAGCAAAGGAATTTTCCTTAGCTGAAAGTGAAGATTATGTAGATTTAGCTGAAGAAATTAAGAAATTAATAATACCTATAGATAGATATAATAATATTGTTGGATTTATTGGAGATTTTAAACAAGATTATAATATCTTTAAGGTAAAATTATTAGATAAAAAGAGACATAAAGGAGCAAGATGTGATCAATCACCAAAAAAAGAAGCTTTGGAGATTTTAGGTAAAATTCTTGATGAGAAAGATATATCTTCTTATCAAAATATTAATCAAATTCAAATTTGTATTTTACAAGAAATATATTTAAGATATTTCCAAACAATAAATAAAAATGATAAAGTTTGGTTTTTATCTCCAAGTATTGCGATTTTAAATAATATAGAAAAAATATCTAAAGTTTCTTAAATTGTGGAAATCTTTTATTTTTAGGTTTAAAAAATTCTATAATTATAAAAATTCCTACTAAAATCAAAAAACAAATAATTAACATAATTAAATAATCTTTTAAAAATAAACTCATTCCTGGATCTCCTTGTTTACTAATAGGAGGAATCAAAGAATTTCTTGAAAAAAAATTTGAAGGTCTATGATCAGTATTTTCATGAACATTTTTAATATTCTCCATATATAATAACAAATTAAAATTAAAATCTATTTAAATAAAAATTGAAAAATAATAAAGAATTTATATAGATATAAATTATACGATGTCTCTTTCAAAAGGTGAAAAAACTATAAAAACAAAAAAAAATATTAATGATATTTTTGTAAATTCAGTATTAACTAAAAAGATTTATTTAGATTTTAAATATATAGATAATAATATTAAAACCACATTAGGTAATATGTTGTCTAAAGATATTGAAGGAAAATGTAATATAGAAGGATTTATAAAACCAAATTCAATTTCTATTATTAGTTATTCCTGTGGAGTATTAAAAGCTGAAACTATTACTTTTGATGTAGTATTTGAATGTTTAATTTGTTTTCCTGTTGAAGGAATGACAATAAATTGTGTTGTAAAAGATATAACAAAGGCTGGAATTAGAGCTGAATTACCTGATAATGATAAAACTTTAATGATTTTTATAGCAAGAGATCATCATTATAATAATCAAAAATTTAGTGCCATTAAAGTTGATGAACAAATAAAAGTTAAGGTTCTAGGACAGAGATTTGAATTGAATGATACTTTTATTTCCATTATAGCAGAATTAGTTGAGCAAAAAGTTTTATCTGATTCAAAAGCTAAAACTAAACCAAGATTAGTATTAAAAGAATAAAATAATAAATTTTAACTTAAATATAAAATACTTATAAGTTTTAAATGGATGAATTAAATTATATAAAACAAAAAATAGAAGTTATGGATAAAAAAGATCAAATTAATATTTTAAAATTATTTAAAGAAACTTCTTCGGTAATTTTGAATGAAAATCAAAATGGAACATTTATAAATATAACAGAATTAGATGAAAAAATTAAAACAGAATTAAAAAAATATATTAATTATGTTGATGTTCAAAAGAATATTTTAGAAAAAGATGAAGTTAAAAAAACAGAATTAGAAGAAGCTTTCTTTAATAATCCATAATTTTTTTAAATATTAAATTTTTAAAATAATTTAGAATTAAAAATTTAATTTATAATTAGTTATGATTTTACAGGATCTTTCATCTTATTTTTTAACTAAAAATAACTTACCAAATTATTATTTAAATGAAACCAAAAATTTAGAACTTTTTAAAAAAAGAAAAATACCAATTAAAAAATCTAAAAGTTCTAATGAAAATTGTTTTATAATTAATCAGGAAGATAAATTATTTTGGGCATTTTATATATTTTTATTTGGTTTTGAGGAATTTCATTTAATTAATAATTTTTTTATTACTGAAAAGAATTTTAAAATAGAAACTATTCAAAAAATTCGTGATAATAAGTCTTTATTTAAAATTAATAAGATTTCTAAGAATATTGTTGAAAATGAACTAGTTAATGAAAAAAAGATTAATTTAATCACTCTTAATGCATTATCATTACTTTATAATTTAAATATTATTTTTATCAAAAAAAGAACAATATTAATTTTTAATCATAACAAAGATGAATTAATAAATAATTGTAAAAATATTATAGAAGAAAAAAATGATATAATATCATTAATTACTCTTGACCCCAATATTATTCAACAATTAATAGAAGAATATTATATTATTGAAAATTGTTTAAAGCCTATTAATTCATTTAGTTTTTATAAATTTAATGATTTAGTTAATATAGCAAAAAAACTAAATTTAGAAACTTGCAATAAAAAAAAACAGAAATTATATGAAGAAATAGCAAATTATTTTATCTAATTTATCCCAATGTAAATATTTTATTAAAAAATTGAATAGGATATTAATATAAATATAATAATTAAATTATATATATGTCTAAAATATCTTCCAAAAAAAGATCAGAAGAAACAACTGGTGAAAAAATTAATAATTTAATTACTACATATTTAGATAATATATTTAAATTACCACCTGAAAAAAATTTAGAATTAGAAATTAGATTTGGAACTAGAAATATTTATCCTATTTCTAAAATGGATTATTTAAATGTTATCAAATCCTTAATTGGTCAAGGTTTTGAATTAGTAAAAGATGATCTTTATTTATTAAGAATTCAAAATGAATTATTTGATGAAAAATTGGGTCGTAAAAAAATTTCTAATATTAGAACTGAAATTGAAGGATTATATAATATTGAAGATTATTGTAAAAAAAATAATATTTTATCTCTCTTAGCTAATGGTCATGTTTCTTTTACTCAAAAATCTTATCTTGTTACATCTGAAGAAACTTTATATCCAGTTAATCAAGATGATTTTAATTTAAGAGTATCTTTACAAGTTGAAAATAATCTTAATGAATCATCAGAAGATATTCAATATTTAACTACAACTTGGAATGAACATAAAAAAATTTTCAGGTTTTTAAAAAGAGCTAGATTAATTCATAAGGATATTCCTATATTTATTGATCTAAGTATTGTAAAAACATCAAAAAAAGATAAAACCTTTTATATACCTCAATATGATTTTCAAAGTGCGGAGATTATAGAATCTGCTGAACAATATGAAATTGAATTAGAAATTGATAATAATAGAATCAAAGATACACCAATATTTCAGTCTCCTGTTGAATTATTAAAATCTATTAAACAGACAATTAAATTTGTTTTATGTGGTTTGCAGCAAACTAATTTTCCCATATCTTATTTTAAACAAGAAGACTTATTATCTAAATATTTAAAAATAATTAAAGGAAATGAATATAGAGAGTCTTTTAAACCTTTACCAAGAGATTTTATTGGGCCTTCTTCTTTAACTTTACAAATGCAAAATATTATTAGTTTAGAAGTTAAACAAGAATCAGATTCAACTATTGCTAATATAAGAAAAGGTTATACTGTAACTGATAAAGCTGATGGATTAAGAAAATTATTATTTATAGATGATGTTGGTGATATTTACTTAATTAATACTAATATGAATATAGAATATACAGGATATAAAACAATAGATACCGAATTATTTAATTCTATCCTTGATGGAGAACATATTACTTTGAATAAAAAAAAAGTACCTATTCATTTATTTGCAGCATTTGATATTTACTTTTTAAAATTAAAAGATATTACTCCATTTCCTTTTATTCAAGATTCTACTGAAAAAGCAAATGAGTCTAGATTATCTATATTAACCTCTGTTTGTAAAAAATTAAAAATTTCTACTAATTATAATGTTTCTGTTCCTTTTAGAATAGAACCCAAAAAATTCTATACTGATACAGTAAGCCAAGATATTTTTAAAGCTTGTAATATTATTTTATCAAATATTAAAGAAGGATTATCAGAATATGAAACAGATGGTCTTATATTTACACCTAAATATTTAGCTGTGGGCCAAAATACTGCTGGAGTTTCTGCTCCTAGATTTAAAACAACTTGGATTCATTCATTTAAATGGAAACCTCCGGAATTTAATACTATTGATTTTCTTGTAACAGTTAATAAAAATTCATTAGGAGAACCTATTATTAATAATATCTTTACAAGTGGAGTTGATACTTTAAAAAATACACAACTTGCTAGCTACCAAACATTAACTTTAAGAGTAGGTTTTGATGAAAAAAAACATGGATATATAAATCCTTGTGAGAATATAATTATGGATAAACTTCCTACTGATCGTGAAATTGAAAATTCTGAACCTTATAAACCTGTTCAATTTTATCCTACAAATCCTAGTGATTATGATGCAGGAATTTGTAATATTATGTTACAAAAAGATAAACTTGATCAACTTAAAATGTTCACAGAAGAAAATGAGATAATTGAAGATTACAGTATAGTTGAATTTAAATATGTTCATGATAGAGATAAATTTTGGAAATGGGTTCCATTAAGAGTTAGAACTGATAAAACCGCTGAATTAAGAGCTGGTCTTAAAAATTTTGGTAATGCATACCATGTAGCTAATAGTAATTGGCATACAATTCATAATCCTATTTTAGAAGATATGATTACTACAGGAAATAATATTCCTTTTCAAATTAAAGATGATGATATTTATTATAATACATTTAAAGGTCAGAAAAATTTAACAAGAGGTTTGAGAGATTTTCATAATTTATATGTTAAATCTTTACTTATTAATAATGTTTCAAGGCCTGGTAATACTCTTATTGATTATGCTGTTGGAAAAGGAGGTGATCTTCCCAAATGGATTGGTGCAAAATTATCATTTGTTTTTGGAATAGATATTTCTCGTGATAATATTGAAAACAGATTAGACGGGGCTTGTGCAAGATATTTAAATTATTTTAAAAGTTTTAGTCAAATGCCTTCAGCTTTATTTGTTCAAGGTAATTCTTCTGTGAATATTAAAAATGGAGATGGATTATTTACAGAAAAAGGTAAGACAATTACAAATGCTATTTTTGGAAATGGAACAAAAGATCCCAAAATATTAGGACCTGGTGTATATAAAAATTTTGGAATAGCTCAATCTGGTTTTAATATTAGTTCTATTCAATTTGCTATTCATTATGTTTTTGAAAGTGTATTAACTCTAAATAATTTTTTGAAAAATTTAGCAGAATGTACTCAATTAAATGGTTATTTTATAGGAACAAGTTATGATGGAAATACTATATTTAAAGAATTAAAAAGTAAAAAACTAGGAGAATCAATAGCTTTATTTGAAAATGAATCTAAAATATGGGAACTTACTAAACAATATAATGAATCTGTACTAGAAAATAATTCTAATTGTTTAGGATTAGCAATTGATGTTTTTCAAACTTCTATTAATAAAACTTTTAGAGAATATATTGTTAATTATGATTATCTTATAAGAATTATAGAAAATTATGGATTTGTTCCTATTTCCAATGAAGAAGCTAAATCTTTTAACTTACCATCACCTGTTGGTCTTTTCAGTCAGTTATTTTTCCAAATGAATAATGATATTAAAAAAGATAGAAAATTACAAAATGCTTTTGGTAAAGCTCCTCAAATGACTGAAAAAGAAAGACAAATTTCATTTTTAAATAAATATTTTGTATTTAAAAAAGTTAGACAAGTTGATATAGAAGCTGTCTATACTGAAATGATAAATAAAACACCTGAAGATGATATTCTTGATATTGAAGCTACAATGGCAGCACAACAAGAGATTGAATCTTTAGATGCTAAACCTCTTCCTCTTCAAGTAGTTAGACCGGAAAAACCAACCGAACCTCCTATTACATGTGGTGTTACTTTACCTGACGAAATATCTACTAAAAAGGTAAGTAAAAAAATAAGTGTTAAACCTAAAACTATAACAGTTAAAGAATCAAAACCGGCTGAATTATCTGAAGAACCCACTAAATCGTTAAAAGTTACAAAGAGTCAAATTGAAGAACCTAAAAAAAATGTTGAAAGTATTGAAACTGTAAAACCAGAAGATTCTAAAGAGAAGGAAGTAACAGAAAAACCTAAAAAAACTAAAATTAAATTAACAGTAAAAAAATCTAAAAAGGAATAAGAATAATTTATTCTATATTCAAAAAATTAATTAAATATAGAATAATATAATTATATAGAATGACATTTTTTTTATTACCAAAATTATCTAATAAATTAACAAGTGCTATGATTGAATTACAAATCGCAGATAAAGAAAAAGAAATTTATGGAATAAGTAAATCTTTAAAATATTATTTAAATTCAATGAAAAAAAAGATTGATGATATTAATAATGAATGGGATATATATAAAAAATATACTAATCCATTTGAATATATTCACTCAGTTATATCTAATCAACAAAAAATTAGTATTTCAAAATTAAAACCTTTATCACGTTCATTTTATAAAATGATTGAAATTTATAATTTATTTTCTTTTGCTGACGATTTTTCTGGCAATATATCAACCTTTCATTTGGCAGAAGGTCCTGGAGGTTTTATTGAAGCATTTACTTTTCTAAGAAAAAATACAAATGACAATATTTATGGTATGACTTTAATTAGTGAAGATCAAAATATACCATCTTGGAAGAAAAGTAAATTATTTTTACAAAAACATAATAATATCACTATAGAAACTGGAGAGGATAAAACTGGAAATTTAATGTCTAAAAATAACTTATTATATTGTTTAAATAAATATAGAAATAAGATGGAAATTATAACAGCTGATGGTGGATTTGATTTTTCTATTGATTTTAATAAACAAGAAGAATATTCTATTCCTTTAATTTTTTGTCAAATATCTTTTGCATTAGCTATTCAAAAATATAAAGGATCTTTTGTATTAAAAATGTTTGATCTTTTCAGTTATGCTTCATTAGACCTACTTTTTATTTTATCTTCAGTCTATGAAAAAGTATATATAGTTAAACCTAATACTAGTAGATTTGCTAATTCGGAAAAATATATTATTTGTAAAAAATTTAAATTAGAAAATTCAACTGAACTAGTTCTTAAATTATCTGATTTTTTTGATAATTTTAATAATCCTAACTTATATATTAAAAGATTTTTAAATATTAAAATACCGTATATCTATAAAAGTAGATTAGAAGAGCTTAATGCTATATTTGGTCAACAACAAATTGAGAATATAAATCTTACTTTTAATTTAATTGATCAAAATAATTCTGAAAAATTAGAATTATATAAACGAAATAATATTAATAAATGTATAACATGGTGTCAAAAATTTAATATTCCTTGTAATAAACATCTTTTAGTATCTAATATTTATGATGAATATTCTGAACAATCTTCTACTATTAATTTATAACTTGAGCTGGACTATACAATGGATCTTGTATATTTCCAGCTACCCCTTCTAATATTTTACTATTGTCACAATAAATATCTGCCCATCTTTTTCTCATGGCCATTGGCATAGTATCACATGCCGGTCCTCCAGCTATACTATATAATGCTGGTGCTATATAATCAGATTTTATTTGAGTAGGACCTGTATTATGTCCTAAAGTTACCAAACTTCTATCTGGGAATTTTTGATTATAAACAAAATTTCCATATCCTGTAAATCCATCTTTATTTCTTGATCCAAATAATCCATTATTACTTACTAAAGTACATTGAGTAGCTTTAAACATATATTCCCAACTAGTCACTTGTGATGGCAAATAAGTAGAATTTAAATTCAAGCCTTGTGTAAAAAAATCACCTCGTAAACCTGGGTCTAAAGCATTTGTATTTAACATATAACTGTTATATCTGCCCTGACTTGGAAGAACTCCATATCCTATAGCCATCTGAACATTGGCTGGATATGAATATTGAGTACTACCTTGTCCTGCCGTTACATTCCAAATATGGGTAAAGTTTCCACTCGCACTATTTCCTATACCAGATGGTTCTGATGGTATGTCTAAAATACTTTTATAATCTGCTACATCACAATTAAATCCACCACAAAGTACAGCTGCTGCTGCTGGTGTTCCAGGCTCAGCAGTACCAATTGTATAGCCGCGATTTTCTTGATTTTCAAAAAATTTATCAACTGCATCTGTATCTAATACTTGTTTAGTTGAACTTGGTGATTCATCTTTAAATGGACTAACACCCCATTTTTTCCAGGCTAAATAATAAGCAAGACATATAACTTGATCAGCATCACAAGCTGTATATAATCCAGCTACTACACCGAAGAAAGGATTTGCTGATTCATATCCAGTAGCTACCTCAAAATCTTGTCCTGGTTCTTGAGACTGAGGATATTTATATTCAGTTCCTTTATCTGGTTCATTAGCATAATAATTTATACCTAAATTAGACATGACAGGTGAATATCCCATTAAATATTGCGGCGTTGTCCAGGATTTAGGAAGATCTACCGTGGGATTTGCTTGCGGACCAGAATCTCTTTTTCCTCTATAAGGTTGACAACAATTTACCCAACATTTTGTTTGATTATTAGGATCATCTTTATTATTTGATCTAGGAACTGATTTCCCCTTTGTAAGAGGGCCTCCGGCGCCGACGCTACTAGGCTTAGGAGGATTATAATCTTGAGGAAATAATTGTCCATTTGATGTATCTCCTAGATTTAATGATGTGGTGTCATTACTAAAATAGAAAGGCATATAGTCTTTATTAGGCCACCCTCCAGTTAACCAATCTATAGTATCACCTGTATTGTTAGGATCACTTGATATTCCAATAGAATTTACTTCAATATTATTAGCTAAGGAAGCTTCAGTTACAATAGAAGGAGATGGTTCACACGTTTTTGCATAACATAAATATTCAGGAAGCCACATTTTATCTGCAAAATTATTCATATCAGTAAATGAATTTATATCAATTGGATCTATATATTGAGCAGATGGTTCAGTAAAATTAGCCCAATTAAACATATAACCTCCACTTTGTGTGAATAAATGATAATAATAAGTTCTATGAACTCTACAGAAAGTTAAATAATCATTTCTACAAACTGCTCCTAATAGTTCATAACTAAAGATTTCTGCTGTTACTGCTCCCCAACCACTATCATATATTCCATACATTGGAAATTTAGTAGATTGATATCCTCCTGCTGCGCTTCCTTCTGGTTCATATGGTTGATACTCATCTTCAGTATATCCTATTTTATATAAATTTTCAATATCAATGTTTATACCTTGTACTCTTAAATTAGTTAAATAAGCTGCTTGTCCTTGCTGAGAACATAAATATGCGTTTCCTTTTCTAAATTTTGTAAAATTATCATAAATTGAATTTGATCCGATAGTATTTGGCCCCCATTTAAGCCATTCGGATTCATTTGTTCCTGTAAATTGTACATTTCCTTGAACTAAACATCTAAATAATGTATTACTAATATTATCACAATATCTCCAATTTGGAGTTGTCTGACTTGGTTCTATTACAAAATCTTGATAAGGAATGTAAGTATAGGGTAAAGTTCCAGAAGATTCTGTATAGTTATACGGAGGATATCCAGAAGGTTCATTTTGAGAAAATGCTAGAGCATCATATAATCTTGCTTGATTTATTTCTACTGTGTTACGATTTTTTGCCTTACCGTCGATCAAAGGACTTTCTCCATTATAATCTAAATATTGATAAATATTATATTTAGGATTTAATAAAAATTCTAATGTTCCTGTAAAACAAGATTGAACTAATCCCATTTGTTGACCTCCCGCTAAAAATCCATTATATATTGGGAATACAAATCCTTTCTGAATTATATCCCAGTCAAGAGTTTGAGGTCCTGTTTCAAAGAAACTAGCAGGTGCTAGTTCAGGTTCTAAAGTAATTTTGTTATTTTCTGCCACTGTAGGGTCAAGGTTTAAAGTATCCAATTTACCAAATGGATTTCCTGTCCATGTATAAGCATTACCTGGAGGAATTTTGTAAATATCATTAAAAGGAACTTTCGCACTTGCTTTATTTTCCTTATCTCCATATATTAAATTCATTCGCCAAGATGCACAATCTGTGGTTAGATTGATGAAACTATCAGTTACTACACCTGGTTCTCCTCCAGAAGGTGGATTAAAACGACTATAAGTAGATGGTTCACCTGGATATGTAGGAGCTCCTGGTTCTAAAGTATTAGTTCCTGCTGCTTGCCAAAATGGAAACATACTTTTGTATACAATAGTATTGTTAGTTTGTTCTGGTTCTATCGGAGTTAATTGACTCACTGTTTCGCTTCTTGACAAAGCTTGAAACCAAGGTAAATTTGAACTTTGTACACTTGGTTCTACATTATAATTATCTACTAGAGATGATTGATAAAAATAACCAGTAGGATCATTAGTAGCATCAGGTTCATTACTAGGATTAAACGCTAATAAAACAGCATCTAATCCCAACATTGTTGGAGGCATAACATCTGCTCCTGGACTTCCTGAATAGCTATATAAATTCCAAACTGGAACACTTAAACTGAGATAAGGAGGATCTGTAAAATTATGTTGAGCTGCTACTAATAATTTCTGAACACTTTGGGTTATTATAAAATTATTATTTCTAAAATAATCAAAACTATCTCTATTATTACCTGAAATATAGTCTAAAAATGATACTCCAGTTTCTACTTCTTTTGTTAAAGCATTTGTAGATGTATTACCTTTAATTAAAGAACCTCTAACATGATTTCCTAATCTCATGCACCATCTACATTGATCAGAAGTTTGAGTTAACTGACTTCCTGCATTATCTGAAAATACAGTTTAACCACTTATCTGCATTCCATCCCATATTTTGGTAGGACCAGAACTGGTATTTGGACCAGGTTCTAATCTTAATTCGTAATCACTACAAGCAAAATTTTGAGGTATATATCCGAAACATTCTGCGCCATTTTTAATTATAAATTTATCACCCCCTTCAAATATAGGTGGAATCTGTATATTTGGATTTTTTGCAGTTGGTTCTGTTGGTTCTACTTTGAAGGGACATAGAATATTAGTATCTGGGGGTACATATACTTTTAATGGAACAGAAGCTTTAGGTCCACCCTGAGGTTCACTCGCTATTAATATATTATAATCAGTTGTAGTTGGGTCAACTTTTACTGTAAAACTTTGTTTTGCATCTTGTATTGTTTTAATTACTACTGGTGTTCCATAACTAATTCCATTTGATGTAAAGTTAGCATTTCTCTGGCTTAAATTGTCAGTTGTTGGATAAACACTTAATAAATCCTTACCTTGTGTAAAATTACTATAAACTATTCTCTCTTGATCTCCTTCTAAAAATTGAGCACTACTTGTAACTTCTTCATCTGCTGTTACAGTTGGAATGGCTCCTTTAATGAATAAATTTGAACTTGTTTGAATATAATTTTTATAATTATTTATAAAACTAGGAAATGGAGTCATATATTTACTATTGGATGGATCTCCTAAGAAATTTAATGTATCATAATTGGGCCAAGATTGCATTCCTAAAAATAGATATTCTTGAATAGTTGGGTCTAAAGTATTGTAAACTTTATTTTTTTTTTCTGGTTCAAAATCTTTACTAAAATAACAAGCTATACTATTTTGATCTGAAATATTTCCTATTTGAGGTAGATCATTTGCTAATTCAGGTAAAGTTATATAACCACCTCCCGTATTTCCTAACTCTGGTTCATTAAACTGTAAAGGGTACTGAACAGTTTCTACCAAACCAGAAAGATATTCTGGTTCTCCTAATATAACATAATTTGTTTTTATACTGATAGCGGGTTCTGTACTTGATCTAATAGTTTGGAAAACAAAAGATTCACCAGATCCTGATATACAATTTAATGTCTTTAACTCCTGACCATCAACAAAATTATGATACCGGTTAACCATTGTATCAGCCATATATCTAGCATAGGGTGAAGATGGATATGTATAACCGCCAGGGGCTGGCTCACAATATAGTCCACAACCATTGAAGGATACACTATCCCATATTGTTCCGCTACCTGTAATAGGTGTTGCAGGCTCACTAAATTGATCAGAGGGAACACTAGAAGGTTCATAAGGACCTATAGTATGAACAAATTGCTTATTATCTACTGCCTGTGAAACAGTAACACTATTCAGTAATATTTTATTAGTACAAGATGAATTAAAGTTGCCTGGAACATTTCCTGTGACACCATATACAAATGAATTTAAATTTGAGGTAGGCTTAAAAATCTGTAGAATTTTTTCCGGTTCTGCGTTATTAATTTGTAACTCATTACTACTACCAAGAATATTTCCAGATCCTATATCTAAAGCTGCTGCTCCTTGCTCATTTTCAAATAAAACTTGAATATCTGATTTTTTAATACCAATTGTATAATTACTACCTTGATCAGTTGGAGCCGGCGGAAGTAGAAGTCGTGCAGCATTGTCATAAAAACTAAATTGCTGATTATAAGAATAATTATAATTGGTAGGCTTGCGGGATGGGGCATAGGGAGCGGAGGGAGTGCCTGTTTGAGGTTCTTGTACTCCCAAACCAATAAATGAAATTTTTGATTTTAATACACTTGTAACTATTGGTAATCCTGGTATTGGGACAGGTTCGCTCGTATCTGGATATTGATAATAACCTAAATATGAATATAAATATGCATTATCATCACTAGGATCTATATTATCTAAAACATAATTATACCAAGGATTACCTGCTTCTTTTAAGATAAATTGATTAGTTGATACAAAACCTCCATTTGGTAGAACAGGATCGCTTTTAAGACTAAAACCTGAAGAAGTTATATTTGTACCAATTACTGCATGGCAATAACCTGAAGGTTCAGGCATAGGAAAATCAACTATATAATTTCCTTTATTAACTATTACATTAGTGGGTCCAGGTGCTACCTCTAATATAGGAGGTGGATCTATTTTTTCACCACATTCATAGTAAGGTAAAGTATTCATAATAGATTTAGTAGATTCATATTGTCCTAAAAGTAAAGGATTGTAATCAAAAGAAAAATTATATCTTGCTAAAGTTTGTGCTTCATTTATACAATCATATATAGCTGAAATTACCTCAAATGGTAAATTAGTAGGGCATGGTTCTGGAGTAGGTTCTGGAGTAGGTTCTGTACCAGGTTCACAAACATTAGGAAGTTGTAACAATAAACTATTGAGACCAGTAGAAACAGCTTGACTTAATAAATAAGAATCATTATTTATATATTGAAAAAGGTTATTGCTTCTTAAATAATTATAAATTGTTGTTTGTGATGCGGGAGGATCGCAAGTTATTGGTCTGGGATATTCAGGCTCTCCACCTAATTGATTTGAAGGATTAACATAATCTGCTAAAAGTACTGAATCACTAATTAAATTTGATCTTGAAGCAGGTTCATAAAGGTACAATGAAGTATAGTCTAACAATACCATATATATATTATAAATTTTAAATTTAATTAAAACAAAGTAAAATAATAGGTTGTAATTGTGAATTTTTAACAACAGATAGATTTAAGGTGTTAGGATTAGTATAATTTCTAGTATTTTGAATACCAAATGTTTTATTTCTGGTTATTTGATTTTTATTTCCTTTTGCATAATAACTATAAAGATTTTTTTGACTTATTCTTCCATCAACATTTTGAATACTACTTACAATTTTATTATCTAAAACTAATGTTTCATAAAGTTTTTGATTATTTTTTAAAAAACTAGCACAGGCTTTAGGAAATTCAGGAGTTGGTGAATTAAGTTGACAATTACAGTTACCAGAATCTCTTGTCCAAAATCTTTGAGGATCTATAGAAATTTTTCTAACCTGAGGAGGGAGAATACATAAGGAAGAATCTATAGACATTAATATAAAATATTATATTATAATAATTTATATGGGATTACTAGTTAATATTATGATAATGGTTTTTTTAATTATTATTATTTTATTTTCTTTGAGAGAATATATAAGACATAATAAAAAAACTACATTTAATGATCCGGAAGAATGTTATAAGTATTGTGATATAGCCTGTGATTCGGATTTAGGGGCAAGATATTTTGATGCCTGTAAGAAAAAATGTGCTAAATATTGTGGTAGTTAAATAATAAAATTGAAAAAAAATATTAATTATTATTTGAATTAAAATGGCAATAGGAGAGAAAGAACTTGTCTTGACAAATATTAGAGAGGTTACAAATGGTATAATAAAGGATATTGGTATAAATAATAGTTTTTCATCATGGAAAAATACTGAAATAGGTCTGAGATTTATTAAAGAAGATACCACTAAATTTAATTTAGGAATTAAATTATGGTTACAAATAGTTGAACAACAGATTTTATCAGAAGAAATTTTTGATGTAATTGAAATACTTAAAAATCAATATAACTGGATGAGTAATTTAAAAGATATTAAAGAATATTCAAGACTAGTTAATAATTAGTAAATTTATGATATTTTATTATTACTTAAATCTGTAATATTTTCTACTTTTTTAATATTAGTTAAATCTGATTTTGGTTTAATATTTTCTTTAATTTTAGTAATTTGTTTTTTTGTATTATTATGTTGGAGAAGATGCATTACAAATTCAGGTAGAATGGCGATACTATTCATAAATGTACTATATTTAAAATTACAAATTAAAGATTTCTCTAAATACTTAATACTAAAGAACCAATAAGCAGGGATATAAAGTATTTGATTAGTAGTTAATTCTAAATCTAAACACTTCATTTTTTCAAAATTACCTTTATATTTTTTTTGAACATTCCAAATATCTAATTTTGATTTATATTCTAAAATTTCATAATCTTTTTCAACATCTAAATATTTACTATTTTTTGGTGGAGTTAATCTTATTTGTATTTTACCTTCTGTAACTACGATATAATTTCTAAAATAAATATCATATCTAAATGGAGTATAAGATCCTGTGTTGCCAATAAATATATCATACATACAACTAGATACAAATTGGGGTCTTAAAAATAAGTCATTATTTTTAAAAGATTTAATAAGACTAGTTTCTTCTAAGAAATCTATATTTTTTTCACTAATATATTTTTTTTCAGTATCTTTTTCAAATAAAAGTTTTGATTCTTTTAAAGATAAAGGTAAATATTGTTCAGCTTGAGATTCTGAATCAGAAGTATTTCTAATTTTTATATCAAATGCATCATAATTATTAAAAATTTGTTGTAAATTTATTTCATCACTAATTTTATTTATAAAATTAAATAAAACTGGTTGTCTTAAGTCACATATTTCTTCCAATTGACCTTTTGTAGGTTCATCTATTTCTAGCACTTCTAAATCATTATTAATTTTAAGTTGAAAAGATACATGAAGATAAATAAATAATACAATTACAAATATTATTAAATTAATTAATATATTCATACTAATTAATTTATATTATTTTTTAATATTTTTTCTTCATTTATTATTTATTTTTTTTTGATTTCTTTCCAGATTCTTCTTCTGTAATTGTTTCTACTTCTGTTGTTGGAAAAGTGGGACTATTATTTAAAGTTTGGGCTGAATTTACTGTTGTATTTGTATTTGTAGTTGTAGTTGTTGTTTCATTTCCTCTAAATTGCATCATTCTCATTTGAGTTTCCATTGCTAATCCTTGAATTTTAAGTAATAAAGCTTTTAATTCACTTTGATCTGCTTCAACTTTTTCTATTCTTTGTGTTAACTGAGTGATACTTGTTGTATTATTTGTTTTTGTCATCATAGTTAAACCTTCTTCTAAATTATCTAGTCTTTGATCCATAGCTTGAAGTGCTTCAGTTAACATATTTTCGTTTACAGTAGAAAGTCCTCCTTCAGAATTTTGATTTCTTGATAAAAAAGTTGTTCTCTCATGAAGTTCTTTAATTTTATTTTCAAATACATGTAGTTTGTAATCGTGTTGAACAAGTAATTGATTAGGTGAAATTTCTTTAGGAGTATCTTCAACTTCTCCAAATTTTGGAGCATGTTGAGGTGTAGGTTTGGAAGTTACCCCAGCCGCAGCTTTTTTTCTAGACATAGCAGCACTAGCAGACATTTAATAATAAATAATAAAATTTATTTAAATTAAGGACGCATTTCCATTTTTAAAGATTCGTGAAAATTATAATTATTAATTTCAAAATCGGATTCTAAATATTCTTCAATATTTTCATATTTATTTTTAATAGATAAAGTTGGAAAAGTGAAGGGTTTTCTGTTAATTTGATTTTCTAATGTTTCTAAATGATTTTCATATATATGAGTGTTTCCTAAATAGTAAATAAATTCTTTTGCAATTAAATTACAGTGATGGGCTAATAAATGAGTTAAAAAAGCATAAGAAGCTATATTAAAAGGTATACCTAAACCTACATCTCCACTTCTTTGATATAAAGAACATGACAAATACTGATCTTCAAAAACGTTAAATTGCATTAATATATGACAAGGAGGCAAGGCCATTTGTTTTAATTGACAAGGATTCCATGCACTAATTATTATTCTTCTACTGTTTCGTTGTTCAGGATCTTTTAAAATATCAATTACATTTTTCAACTGATCAATTCCTTCACCACTATAATTATTTTTACATGTATTATAATTTGCATTAAAATGTCTCCATTGATGTCCATAAATTGGACCTAGATCATTTTCTTGTAAATGAAATAAATTCTGAGAATCTAAAAATTCTCTACTTGCATTACTATTCCATATTTTTACATTTTTTTCTTGTAATATAAAATTGTCTGTATTTCCACTTATAAACCAAAGTAATTCTTTAAGACATGTTTTCCATGCTAATTTTTTTGTAGTCATTAATGGAATTTTGTTATCTTCTAGACTAAAATGCATAGCAGAGCCAAAAACAGCTTTAGTAAATCCATTTCTTGTATTTTCAATAATTCCTTCATTAAGAATATCTTGAATTAAGTTAAGATATTGATTTTCATCATGAAAAGAATCATTTCTTTCTTTTAAAGATAATAAAGCTTTTTTTAGCATATTTAATAATATTATTTTATTTTTAATTTCTTTCTATAAATCATATAATGGAAAAAGTAAATGAAGTTATAAAAGAAAATAATAAACATGATTCAAATTTTTTTTCATATGTTTTTAATTTTGATGAAGATAATAAAGCTGGAATGTTAAATATGATGCAATATACTTTATTAGCTATTTTACCAGTAGTTATATTATTAAAATTAGTAAAACATTATATTCCTGAAGATGATGAATCTAAACCTAGTTTAGAAGTTTTAGTAGAAGTAATTCTACAATTAGTTATTTTATTTTTAAGTATTTGGTTTATTGATAAAATGATAAGATTTGTACCAACTTATAGTGGTGTATGTTATTTTAAATTTAATGAAACTAATTTTATTATTCCTGTTTTAATGGTATTAATCACTATGCAAACTAAATTAGGTGCTAAAATTAATTTATTAATAGATCGTATTAATGATTTATGGTCTGGAAATGCAGGAAAAAAAAATCAAAATAAAGGTCAAGTAAAAGTAACACAACCGTTAGCTGGCGGCAGACCACCTCAACATATGCCAAGTCAGGCTGATGTTTTAAGTATGCCTCAGAATGTAAATACAGGGAATACATCTTTAATATCTGATTTGCCAGTTGCACCTCCTAATCAACAAGCCAATAATCAAGTTCCTCAAATGGATTTAGGGCCAATGGCAGCTAATGAAGCATTAGGTGGAGGTTTTGGAAGTATGTGGTAAAGTATAAATCCGCAGCGCTCAGGGGACAGGAACTTCTTCTTGGCCAGTTATTCCATATTCTTTCCAAAGTAAAGGATTCCATAAAGTTACAACTCTTTGTCCTTTTAATTTTGTTGGAGGTTTACATTTATTTTCATCATCTGGGTTTGGATCAAAATTACACCATTCTAAAAATGATATTTGAGAACCTTGGCTATATAATCCATTTCCATGTGTTAAATCTTCTTTTGAAAAATCTCCTTTTCCTATTGTCAGTAAATAAGAAATAAATGGCATAATATTAAAGATTAATACAAATAAGGTACAAATTGTTATAAAAATAGATAATGGTCCTTTATATAATCCTTGCAAGACATCTTTTAAATTTCCACTTTGATAGTTTGGTGTAAATAATATACCAATTATAATAATGAATATTTTTAATATTCCTAAACCTAAAGAATCATTTAAATTACTGAAAAAATTATAAAATAAGCAGGCAATGGATTCTTTATCTCCGCCACCTCCTTGTTGATCTCCAGGTTGTCCAGTTACAGTCTTTGTTAAATTGTCAGGTATTTTTCCTAGCTGGTTAGTGGCTTTTTCAGCAAGATCTCCTATATCATTTGCAAGTCCTTGGGGGAGTGGACATTTATCTTTTTTAGATTTTGAATTATCAAAATCTCCAGCTGAAGCAGAAAAATATGAAAAGCATCCTAATCCAATAATAAAGGCAGAACTAGATAAAATAGAAGATGGACTTAATAAAGTTTTACCTTTGCCAAATATTAAAGAATATATCCAGGTTATAAAACTGACTATTCCGATTAAGGCATAAATTATTTTTAAGCTGCCTGATGGAATATTAGATCCCAAACATAAAAATATAATAAGTATAGCAACAAATAAAGTAAATAAACCAGAGGATACACCTAATGGATCACCTTTTATAAATGAACCAAGAACTAAAATCATAACAATATGAATCATACCAAAAAATAATCTTAAAGCATCACCTTTATCGCAATTATTACCTCCTAATTTTCCGGCAAATTCGCTAATATATTTGAATAAATGTTTCATATTTTCCAAATTGGAAGATCCGCCTTCTTGTGGTACTGTTGTTTCTGAAGTTTGAACATTTGGATCAGAATCAACTGCAGCTCTTGCATTATCAGTTTCTAATTCCTGAATTTTTTCAAGAGCCTGAATTTCTTGTGACTCATCGAGTTTAGTATTTTGTCCTTTAATTAATTTAATTATTTTTTCAATATTTTTTTTTAAATCTAAATTGTATCGTTTAATTCTAATTTCATTTATGGTTTCAGGAATAAAATGAAGATAAGGAGAGAAAATTAAGAAAAGATTAGAAAAAATACCAATTCCGATAGCCCAATTGGCAAGATGATAATGTTTATTTCCAGAAAGATCATAAGAAGGAGAGCCATTGAGAATGGAGGATAAAACAGATGGGACAGGAGTATTGTTTGAAGGATCGCAAGGTTCAACTTGAGAAGAACCAGGTTTATTTTTAAATCCATTACCATCGGTAGTTTTAATACATGGGGTTTCATAAAAAGTGGTATCATTAAAGATTTCAGATTTAGATCCAGAAGGTCCTAAAAGAAAAAATATAAGAATAAAAATAATAAAAGCAGATAAAACTCCATTAATAAGGAAAAAGGTGGCAACAAAACTTTGATTAATATTAATAGCTGATTCACCAGTATCAGTAGTAATTTGTTCAGTTAGTTTAGATAATTCTTGAGAATCCATTATATATTAATTTATAATATTTAATTAGATATTATAAGTAATTATAAATAAAGATAAATAAAATGAAAGAAAATCTCTCAGAAAAAGAGATTAAAATTAAAAATAAAATAGATAAAAAGAAATTAATTTATAATCAAATAAAAAAATTATGAGAGAATTTCTTTAAACCTTTGAACATTTAAAATGCCGAGTATTATGTTTAATATAAAAAAAAATATAAATATTATGTTTAATATAAAAAAAAATATAAATATTATATTAAATGACTTACTCTAGTTTTGATTCTAAACATATCCCTTTACAAAATAAACTTAATAAAATTTTTAATAAGAAAGGTGGTTTTTTTATAGAACTTGGGGCTAATAATGGTTTATTTCAAAGTAATACTGCTTTTTTTGAAAAAGAAATGGGGTGGACTGGTATATTAATAGAACCTTCATTAAAAGGTTATGAACAATGTAAAATAAATAGACCCAATTCTGTATGTCTTAATTATGCCTGTGTATCTAATGATTATAAAGATGTTTATATTGAGGGTGATTTTGAAAATAATCATCCAATGGGAAGTGTAAATGGTGTAAGAAATGGAAATAAAAATCTGGTTAAAGTAAAAGCAATTACATTAGAAAAAATTTTAAATAAACATTGCCATACAAATATAGATTTTTTGTCATTGGATACAGAAGGATACGAATTAGAAATTCTAAAAGGATTAAATTTAAATATATATCGTCCCAAATTTATGTTAATTGAAATATATACGAAAGATTATGATGATATTATAAATTATTTAAATTTATATAATTATAAATTACATTCTAATTTTACAAATTATAACAAAATAGATAATCCTGGTTGGGATGGCTCACATAACGATTTTTTATTTACCGATAATACTTCTCTTTAAACAAGGAAGCTGAATCCTATAATTATCTGAATTAGGTCGGCGTTTTAAATGTTCAAAGGTGTAAAAGTCCGTTGTGAGGCCGCGATTTCATTTTATTTAATTTCTTTTTATTTTGTTACCATAATACATAACAAAATAAATTATTAAAGATAATTAAATCGCGGAACTTGCCTCAGATCTTATTTTTGATATTATTATAAAATATTCTCTCTCAAATTCTCTCAACATCTTCAAAATTATTTATTTATCTATACATTTATTTTTTATTTTCTGAGAGAATTTTTGAGATTATTTTTATAATTATTACAAAAAAACTTAAAATTATATCTATTAATTTAATATATTCACAATTTTTTTATTCCACCCCCTACTCTTTATCTATTATTGTTTCCTTGGCTATATTCTTTAAAATCTTTGCTTCACAAACACTATTTTCTTTTATATCTGATGTTAATGTATTTACTAAACTTACCCATTCATCTTTTTTATCTTCTTTTTCCATCCATTCTGGATCTTGTTCTTCAAAATAATCATTTAATAAAGCTGTTTGTTTTTTTGTTACTGAACCTATCGCTTTTCTTATTTTTTCTTTACTATCTTTTTTATCCCAAACATCATTCTCCTTTATATATAATGTTTCTCTCTTTGTATCTGAACATTGAATTGGTCTCTCTGTATTTTTTAATTGATTCATATGTTTTATAAATACATTACTTATTCCTTCTATTAATCCATGTTTTTGTGTAAAATTTAAATCATTACAATCTATTGTAAGATTTTTAATGAAGTCTGAGAGATTTATTGCATCTTTACAATTCTCATTTAAATACACATTTATATTAAATGTATTATTTATTGTATTATTATTTGTTTGATTATTATTTGTTATATTTGGAGCATCATTGCTCTTTCCTGATTTTTTTAATAATTCATTTTGTTCTAATAATAATTCTATTATTTGATCTTTTGAATTCTTCTCTTCTTCTTTTATATTTTTATTTAATATTGGACAAATTTTTTTATGTTGATATAAACTTTGTCTATGTAAATATTCTTTATTACATATACATATATATTTTTTATTATTATTTTCCTCTTTTATTTCATTATTATTATTCTCTTCTTTTATTTGATTTTTTTTATGTTTATTTGTTTCATAATGTTTTTCTATATTACATTTCCATAATGTTTCATAATTACATAATTCACAATAATATAATTTATTTTTATTCATTATATTATTATATTTTATTTTTTAAACTTTTATCTTATACTTTTTTGTAAATCAAAATGTAAGTATTTCCTATTTTATCATCTCGTTTTTTTTTCTATTATTTATTAAAATTATTATCTTAATTCATTTGTCTTTTTTTATTTTTTTATAACTTTATACTTTTATACTTACAAAAAGTACTAAATATTTACGTAAGTATAATGTATATATAATGTAAGGATGCTCTTAAATTAGCTATAATTTTTTGTTACTTAATAAACCAAACATGCTTTCAAAAAAAATATTAAAAAATAAATTTATACTTTTTTATACTTTTTTATACTTACAAAAAAATATAGAATGACTACTAAAATCTAGCTCTAAATTTTTAAAAAAAATTACAATCACAAAATTTTTAATAAAAAAATGAAAATAAGAGCATTATGGTCTAAAATAAAAAATCAAGTTTTTTTGAAAAAATTCTGGATCCATTTTTGAAAATTGGACAAAAATAATTGTCCATTTTCGAAATTTCGATCTGAGATTTTTTTTCGATTTTTTTTTACTTTAACTTTTATAAATATTTTTCTTACCATAACAGTAAGGTTTTTAAAATACAGACTATTACAGTAATAAAAAAATAAAATAAATAATAGAAATTAAACGAAAAAGGTTTAAAAATTAGTTAGTAAAAGTCCGCTGTAAATGCCGATTCTAATTTTTAAAATAAATTTTATTTTTTGTTACGAAAATAGGTTAGAAATATTTATAAAAATTATTAATAATATTCGGCATTGATTCGGAATTTTTATATAATTTTTTTTTAAATTATGATTTAATAATATTTTAGACATTATATATAAATGTCTAATTCTCCTTCTTATTTTTTTTTACGAGTCAAAGAACCTACATCAGCTAATAATTTAAGATTTGATTATAATAATTATAATTCTCGCGTTAATCCATCAGCTTATGAACCATTTGCTGATTCTAGTGCGTATTGGCTTACAGGAATTCCTCAAGACTGTGGAGAGCCTGATCCAGTAGGACCGCCTTTTATAAATTATCAATATTTGCGTCTTGCCCAGTCTGCAGACCCCCCTGACTTCGACCCGACTGTCTTTAATGATGTTATTCTAACTTTTATAGGAAAGGATAGAAATTTATTATCTTCATCTGTTAGTTCCGCTCTTAACTCTGAGCTTTTACCAATTCCTGTTACTTGCTCTTCTCAACCAGAACCAGAACCATCTCCAGAACCAGAACCATCTCCAGAACCAGAACCTGGACCAGAACCTCCACTATCACATAAATTTAAAATGGGAATAGGACAAGATTCTGCTTGGTTTTTCCCAAATCCATTTGCAGAACCTAATGGAACTTTTAAACCTATTTATTCCACACCAGCTGGAGAACCAGCTTTACAATTTGGTGAACCTGAAAGTAAAGAATTTATACCTTATCAACCTTCCTATCTTGAGCCACAAAATGTTTTTGAAGTGTCTTCTATTTTAACATCAAATACTAGTACCTTTCAACCAAATAGTGATCGTATTCCATTTAATGCTTCATTTAAAGGTAGATTTTTAATTGGAGGAAATGGTAATATAGCTACTATAGATGAAATAACTAAAACTATTCCTAATATGGTAAATTATATTAAAGGAAATTCTTGTTATTCAGGATATCAAATACAAAATACAGGTAATGTAAACTATAATGGAAATAATGAAGGTATAGTATTTGCTAAAGATGGTCTTCAGGCAGTAAATTACCTAAATATGCAAATTAATACCGATAATTCTTCTTTAATTAATCTAGGTACTCAAGCTGGTATTGTACAACCATTTATTTATAACTTTGGAGGAGCTTCTTATACACGTATACCTACTCAAGGAACTTTTTATATGGATCCCTATTTTATAACACAACAAGAACCTAATAGTCCCAATACTTTTTTACCAGCTGGATATGGGACTAGTAGTTATATAATTGAACCTGATAGTGCTTTATATTTAGAACCAGATAAACTAAGTCCTTCACTTTATCTTTCACAAGGTCAAGATATTGGTAATGTAATTCCGTATAATGTAGGAGAACCCGCAAATCAACAATTTCAACCTGCAAATGGGTATGATACAACTGAACCTAATAATCCAGGAATAAGATACATAAGAGATCGTAATGATTATTCTCAATTTACTATCCGTTTCACCAATATAGAACCAGATGTTGTTAATAATTACTGGATACAAGAACCTTATCAATTTACTAATGGTGGTGTTGCTGACGGCCCAGTTATGCCAAAATATAATTTAGAAATTCAAGATAAATGGGCAGCTGAACAATCCCAAAAAACTATAGATATGACAAATATTAATTATTTATATACTCAAGATAAAAATTCAGATTTGAATTGTATTCCTCTTTTAACAGAAGCTACTATTCAACAAAAATTTAATCCAAATGAACCATTAAATTTTTTAGTTCAAAATATTATACCAGAGGCCCAAAATATTCCTCTCGGTGATACATGGAAAATTTGGCCTACTATTAATAAACAATTAGACCCTGATCAAGTATCAGAACCTGCAAATATTGGATATCGCTTCCTTCACTCGCCTGCTTTTATGTTTAGTAATTTCATGCAGGCTAGCAAAAATCCAAAATTAGGTAAATATGTACAAATGGCTACTGAAATGAAAATAAATGGCGTTCCTTATGATTATTATTATCTTGTTAAAGAACCAGAAAGTTTTAAAAAAATACAAAATAAAGAACCAAACAGTCCTGGTTATCTTCAATATGGAGCTGATTTACGAGATGTTCAATTAACTTATACAGATATTAGTGCTGTTAGTAATGCAGGTTCTGGAACAGGTGCAGGCTCAGCTTGGTATGCGATAATTAGTTCATTATTTACTCAAAATTGGTATTCACAATTAGCAAATATTGGTGATTGGAAAGATGTTAATTATTTTGCATTAGAACCTAATCAGAATGGATCAAATCAACTTTTTTATAGAGGTTTAGAACCTGCTGAAGAACCAGCTCTACAAGGAGCAACAATAAAAGGCTATGATCCATGGAAACCAGGTGATGCAGTTAAAAATAAAGGACCTCCTGATTTAGATCAATTAAGATATAATTATAATCTATTATATGTATTTTTAGGAAAGGCTTATGCTTCAGCTTTAAATAATGAACCAGAATTGAGAATTCAAACAAGAATAAATTATGAAACTTCTATACCTCAGTTATTTTTCTTGGGATTTTTTAGTAAATATTGGTTGGAAGAAGGATTTTTTAAAACTAGTGAGCCAGAGATGAATCATGTTTTTAGAACAGCAAAATCTGCAGGTGGTATTATGCCTGAAAATGGTTGGACATCACCAATTATGAATACTGCTGCAAGTTACCCTGATCTAAATGGAGGTCCTTTTGGATATTTCTATGAAACCACATTAAGATCAGGTGATAATTTTAATCCCAGTTATCAAAATTGGTTAGAACCTGATAACACAGATGGGGTTAAAGGATTTTTTAGAGCTTTAAATAATTTTGAAGGAGCAGTTAATAAAGTTAGAGATATTATTAATGAAACGGTAACAACTGAATTAGATGCTACATATTTAACTAATTTAGAATATACTTTTCATACAACAGATGGAGCTACAATAATTGATTATAATGCATACCATGCATACGATAATGAACCAAATTCAGGTTTAGAACCTAATTTTCAATATATAAGTCCTTTAGCTAATCCTACTACCTCGTCATTTAATGGAAGTAATCTTATAAATAACTATTTGCAAGAAAATGAACCAAATCTACCTTCAAAAACTGTTTCCGGAGTATCATTTGGTCCTGATGTTAATGATGTTAAATCATTAGGTTCAATTTGGTATTGGTTAAATGCAGTTCCTTTAGAACCAGATGAAAGAAATTTAGAACCAGAAAGAATAAGCATTTTTAATGAATTTTGGGGAAAAGGAAAACATGATCAAAATGCATATTTTGGATCTAGTTTATTCCCTACATATCAAGGAGGTGAACCTCAATTTGCTGGATGTTTAGAGGGTTATGATTATAAAAAAAATATATTATTTAAAAATGAAAATCAAATACTAGCAGGAGCAGTAATTAATCAATTAGGAGGAACATATGCAAGCAATAAATTAATTCAATATTCTAGAAATAATGAACCATCTAGTTTATTATCAAAATGGAAAATGTTAGGTTGTGAAACATCAATTTTTTCAACTATGGATGGAGGTTGTCAGCCATATCGTGCTCCGATTTCACCAACTGTTTATAGTGAAGAACAAAGATATCGTACATTTTGTTATAATTTTGCATTTTTAACAAATTTAGTAATAGATGCAGAAATTGATCATATTTATTATATCAATTTACCAAATGGTTGGTGGGGAGATCAAGAAATTACATTTGAATTAAGTTTAGATGATAGAATACAAACCTATTATACATTAGCAGAAAATGAACCAGGTTGGTATATAGGAGGACCAGAAGCTGAACCAACCTATCAAATTAATTTTAAAACTTTTATGGATAATTTAATTGATAACAACTTAATCAGTAATTAAATATACTTAAAAGTTGAATTATATATTAAATAGATAATGAAATTGAAAGTTTTGATAGAAGATAGTAGATATATAAATTGGAAATATTATGATGGAGATACCTTTAAAGAAAAAAATTTGGAAGAAAATTTTAATCCAGCTACTTATAAATTATTTACTGAAGATGTATTTATTTTAAATAATAATAAAGTAGAAATCTTACATTCAGTAATAAGAAGTTATAAAAATATTGCAGGGGTTTTATTGATGAATAAAACCTATGGAAGATTAAATAATGATAAAGTATTTTACAAATGTATTCCACATGATAAAAGATTACCAAATTTTTTAATACCGGTTAATATTAAAAAGAAAAATAATATATCTTTTGAAAAAAATAATTTAAATAAATATATAACCTTTAGTTTTAAGGAATGGGTAGATAAGCACCCTATAGGTGTTCTTCAGCAAACTATTGGATTTACTAATAATATTCATAATTTTTTTGAATATCAATTATATAGTAAAAATTTAAATATTTCTATAACAGATTTCACACAAGATGCTACTCTTAAATTAAAAAGAGAAAGTCAAAATGAATTAATTGAAAATATAAGGGAAAGATATAAAAATATAGAAGATAGAACTGATGAATATATATTTTCAATTGATCCGTTGAGTTGTCAAGATTTTGATGATGCATTTTCAATAATTAAATTAAAAGAAGATAGTTATAAGATGTCTATATATATTTCTAATGTTGCAATTATATTAGATTATTTAGATTTATGGAATAGATTTTCAGAGAGAGTATCAACAATTTATTTACCAGATAGGAAAAGACCCATGTTACCAACTATATTATCAGAGAATTTATGTAGTTTAAAAAAGAGTGAAAGAAGATTTGCTATATCTCTAGATTTATTTATTGAAAATAATATTATTATTGAAGAAAAATTTAGAAATGTATTAATAGAAGTTAAAGATAATTTAAGTTATAAAGAAGTTAATAATTTACAAAATGAAAATTATAAATTATTACATACTGTGACTAAAGATTTATCCAAAAATTATAAATATATAAATGATACCAAGGATAGTCATGATTTGGTTTCATATTATATGTTATTAATGAATAATAAAATAGCTGAATATCAGGAGAAGTTTAAAAATGGTATTTATAGATCAGTTCATATGTCAAAAGAACCAGAATTACCTGAAGATTTAAAAGATGAAATAGCTTCTTTTTTTAAGATATATCATAGCATGAGTGGATTTTATAGTAAATTTGAAAATAGAAGTAAACATTGTTATTTATTTGATAAAGAAAGTAGTTATTTACATATAACTTCTCCAATTAGAAGATTAGTAGATCTATTAAATTTATTAAAATTTCAGGAAAATTTAGGTGAAATAAAGTTAAATAATAATTCTAAAATATTTTATGAAAATTGGTTATCAAGATTGGATTATATAAATATAACAATGCGTAGTATTAAAAAAGTTCAAAATAATTGTAATCTACTATTTTCATGTACAAATGATAGTTCTTTATTAGAAAAAGAACATTTAGGTTATATATTTGATAAATTAGAAAGAAATGATGGGCTAAAACAATATTCAGTATATTTAGAAAATTTAAATTTGATAAGTAAAGTGATAATTAAGGAGGATTTACAAAATTATAAAGAATTTAAATTTAAATTATTCGTATTTTTAGGAGAGAATGAAATTAAAAAGAAAATTAGATTGAAAATTATTCTTTAGTTTATATTTATTTTCTAACATTAATTAAAGATGATAGCTATGAAAATAATAACCTATTCTTGTTTACTATTTTCAGGGTTTACTAAACATAAATTTAAATCCTATAAAAAAAGATTTAACTTAAATAGTTTAGTAGAAATTCATCATTTGATTCCCAAACAACATAAAAATCATCCAGTTATTCTACATCTTAATTATGATATAGAAAATGGCTATAATTTTATTTTTCTTCCAAATAAAAAAGGTTATGAAAAATTAAATCTTCATTTAAATAGACCTATTCATCAATATGGTCATTATAAATATAATTTATTTGTCAAGGACTATTTAGATAATTTATACAAATCTGGGAAATATTCTAAAGAAGATTTAATAAATTTAAATAGATTTTTAAGAAGAAATATGAGAGATTTAACAATACCATGGAATTAAAATCTTAAGATATATATATAATATGTCATTCATTGGAGGCAGACGTAGAACCCAGAAAAGAAGAGCGCGTACTAGAGCTAGAAGAAGCAGATTAGGAAGAACAATGAAATCTGTAGATCAACTTGTAGGATTACCTTTTGGAGCGGTAGGATTAAAAAAACCTGCTACTCGCGTTTTATCTAGATTAGGTGTTACAATGGGTGGAAAAAGAAGAAGAAGAAAAAGCCACAAAAAACACCACACAAAAAGACATAGACGTCACAGCAGAAAACACTCTAGAAAACACACAAGATCCCGCAGAAGATAAATAAAAAATATATTAATTATATTTAATTATTTTAATTAATATATTATCCCATAGTTTCCAAATTTAACATACAAGTTTCAAATGGCATTTCCATTCCTTCATAATTAGTTTTGGCAATTTCTGAATTATCTGGTCTATTGGATGAAACTAAAAATTTATCTTCTTGATTCCAATTACCAATAATATAATATATCTTTTTAATATCTCTTGCTAATAATTGAGCAAGTAATTCTTTAGAAATACTAAACGTACATACATCACACCGATAAACAATTTTATCTTTAATAGTCTGATAATTCTCAAGACGTTGAGATTTAAATCCTGCAATATAAAATACAATATTTTGATCAGATTGTTGAAGATTATTAGATAAAATTCCAATTAATTCTTCATCAGTTTTTTCATTTTCTGAAGCTAAATTAATTTGAAAATAACTTCTACTTTTTTGAGGACCAGTAATATAAGTTACTTGATTTTTTAGATCTTGTAATACTTGATTAACATGGTTATTCTGTAAAGTTCCTTCAAAATTTTCAAGGTTTTTTGTTACTTTATTATCTTGTACTTCATTAGTAGGATCACGACCTCTTTTTTTTGAACAACCAGAGCAGTCCATTTCGTTGCAAGTTGACATCTTTTTCTTTTTATTTTTAAAAGATTAATATTTTCAATTTTTTTTATAATAAATTATTATAAATTATTATAAAATTCAATTACTTTTGAAAATAATTTTATTTTATGTGGATTAAAGTTAATAAGATATAAACCTTCTAAAGATACTAATCTTGATAAAGCAACATAAGTTTGTCCACATTCAAATATATTATTACCAACATCAATTTGTGCAGTTTCTAATGTAAGTCCTTGAGCTTTATGAATAGTGATAGCCCAAGCATGAATTAAAGGAATTTGTTTAATTCCTACTCCAGGAATAATTTCACTTTTCCAGAGATGTTCTTTAATAATTCTTTTCTCTCCATTTCTAAATTCAACTAAAGGAAAATTATCTTGAATATCTATAATTATTCCTTGAGATCCATTTACAATAGCATTAGTTCCTTCAACATCAATATTAGCAATACACATAACTTGTGCTCCAATTTTTAATACTAATTTATTTTCAGCCAATATATTATTTTTTAAATATCTATATTCAAATAATTTTTCATCATTAGTGAAGTTAGTTTTATTATCTAAATCAGGCTCATAATTTTCTTTTAAATTAAATACTATTTCCTTAGAGTCAAGTTTTGCTAATCTATTTTGATTAATAATATCTACGTGTTTTCTTTTTGCCATTAAAATAGGAGGTTGAATTAACATTTCAGGATCAGGTTTTCTTAGATAAGTATTTAAAATTTTAACTGATGATGTTGTAATTTTTCCATTTCTAATTTGACTTAGAATTTTTTGGTAAATAGGATCTTTTTGTCTAAATATTGTTTTTAATTCTATTTGATTTGGAAATAATTCTTTCCAAATATCAGCTTCAAAACAAAAGTTCATTGAAGAAGGATCATCTTCATCACCAATTGGAGGAAGTTGATGAAAATCTCCGGCAAATATAATTTGCATACCACCAAAAGGTTTTTTATTTCTTTTTAATGATTTAGCGATTTTATCTAATATGATTAATAATTTTTCAGATAACATACTAACTTCATCTATTACTAATATATCTGTATGTAACCAATTTTTCCTTCTAAATTTACTTTTTATTACACGATTACAAACTTCATCAATAGATCCTCTAGCTAAACCTAAATTAGCCCAAGAATGAAGAGTATTTGCATTACAATTTAATAATACAGCAGCACAACCAGTCATAGCACAAACTTGAATTTTTTTTTCTAATTTTTTAGCATCTTCAGCAATTAATTGAATAATTTTAGTTTTACCAGTTCCTCCAACTCCAGTTATAAATATATTTTCTCCTTTTATATATTTTTCAAAAACTAAAGATTGTTCCTTAGATAAAGACATAATTAATTATTAATATTTTTAAAATTAATAATCAATTTTGTAATTTTATTTTTATAAAATTATTTGTTTTGGTGTTTAGATAAAATATATTCACTATATGCGTATGACATTAAAATAGAAGCGATTGCCCATAATAAAGCTAAAACAACAAATTGACATAGTGCAAGAGGTTTATCAGCAAAATATGGAATTTTACATAAGATTAATCCTAAATAAAGTAAACTGAAAACTAAGTCATGAGTATGAAAAAGAGTAGGATTTTCTACAGCTAAATAGGCAGATTTAATAAAGTTAAAAACAGCAAATAAAGATATGGGAATAGCAATAGTATATAAAATACCAGGCCAATTTAATCCTCCATTGGGATTAATAATATCTTTTTTAAGTGCACTAAAAATAGTAGGTTTAACCGGAACTATAGTATTATTTTTATTTAAACTTATAGATTTTTTTATAGTTGGAGTTTTATTTATATTTAAACTTTTATTTTGATTTGGACTTTTAGTTGCCATATATTATAAATCTATAATAAAAAATATTTATTTTTTGTTTTTAGTATGAATATACACTTGATTAGCTAAATATGCTCTAACCCAAATATAAAAACAAAATGCCCAAACTAATGTATTTATTATTACAAATAAAAATGCTGTTGGTTTTCCCATTTGATAAAGTATTCTTAAAATAAATGCAATTAAAGTAAATAAAACAGTATAAAATGTAGACATTACAAATGTTTCAGGTTTTTCTATAGCATGATAACCACGTGAAATCATAAAATAAGCTGCAAATAAACCAACTGGTTGTGATAATAGAAATAGAACTATTTTCCAGTCAACTGTTCCATTTTTATTAATTTCAGCTTTTAAAGTTTCTATAATATTTGCCATATTTATATATATTATTATATATTTTACTATTAACAGAAATATAAAAATAAAATATTAAATATATGGAAATGAAGCTGATGAACCAATTCCACAAATACCAATAGAATTTCTACTATCTTCTCTCAAAATTCTTACATATCCATCTTCTCCCCAATTCTCTCCCCAACTATTTTTGACTAACCAATATTTAACTCCATCTTCTTCGCCATATCCTACAACTAAAACTCCATGATCAAGGTTAGTTCCACAGCTTATATCTTTGATAATACCTCCTTTATATTCTTGGAAAACCAACTGATCTGCTTCAATAGCTACAGAAACTGGTCCTAACATTGCAACAGCTTCTTTTAAGGCTAACTGATTATTTTCTGGGATAATTTCGCAACCTGAGAATTCAACAGGTGAAGTACAAGTAACACAATATTCATCTCTAGCTTTGTATGGATCTCGTTGTTCTGTGCAAACAGGATTCTGAGAAACATATTCAAAAGCATCAATCATCTCCCCTCCACGACAGCCCAAATCTTTTTTAACACAATCTAATAGTTGTTGTTCAGAAAAAGATTCAAGTTTTCCAGAATAAAGTGCATAAGCTCCTTCCATTGCTCCTGTAGATGAAAAAGTCCAACAACTTCCACAACTTCCTTGATTTTTTACAGGAGTTACTGCATTTTCCTCTCTCCAATCCACAGATTCAGGTAATAAATGTAATAAATGTTCATTATCAGGAGCAGTTAATACAGGTTCAAAAGTATTACAAACAGTTCCTTCTTTATCAATATCACGTAAATTTAAACAATCATTTTTAGTAAATCCAAAAACATAACTTAAAAATAGAATAGACAAAGCAGTTGAGTTCATTATATTAATAAAAGTCTAAATTTTTTTAAGTAATTTTAAATTATTCTTTAAACCATTCTTCTTTTGTTCCACCATCATAAGGTTTAGCATAGTTATTTTCTATTAACCAATTATTAATACTAAATAGTTGTCCATTATTTTCATAAATTTCAACTAATAGTCTTCCATATTTATCAAACTCTCCACACTTTATTAATAATATTTTATTTTCAATTCTTTCTTTTAATTTATCTCTTACTAATAAACCAAATTCTTTTTCTTTTACATTTTTAGTTCTAATTTCAGGTGTATTAATTCCTGATAATCTACAATTCCACCTAAAATAATTTGAATTAATAGAAAGATTTAATACAATCTTAACTGTATCACCATCGTATACATCAACTATTTTTCCTTGAACAAAATTTCCTTCAAGAGTAAATATGGGTGTTTTATTATCATATTTTTCCCAGTCCATAATTATGTTTTTACCTTATATTTTTATATCTATTTAGAAATATATACAATGGAAGATATAAATCGTTTAATAACATCAAAAGGGTGTGTGGATAATTCATATAAATTCAAAGGTACAGAATCTTCCTCTAGCCAAGATGAAATAATAAATTTAATAAAAAATTTTAATAGAGTAATTTTTATTAGAACTGGATCATCAAGTAAAATTAATGATTTAGATATTTTTTCAGTAAATCTAAATTATTTAAATAAAGATTGTATATTAGTTACATCAGATGGAGATAGAACAGTTCCTCTTAGTTATAATGATAAAACAGTAGAATTAATATTAAATAATACTTTTATAAAAAAATGGTATTCTCAAAATCTAAATAAAAAGGATTTAAATGAAAAAATGTATAAAAGTCATATTAATTTAAATAAATTAGAATATTTTCCAATAGGATTTGATTTTCATACAACTAGATGGTTTATAAATAACTCAGCTCAAGATAAAATAAAATATATGATAAAAATAAGACAAGAGAGAGGATTAGATAATAGATATAATAAAATTTATAGTGATTCTCATAATTCAATCTCTCATAATGATAGAAGAATAGTGAAGGATTTAATTAAAAATAATAGATTATTTGAGTTAGAAAATTTTAGAATAAATTTTGCAGAAATAACAAAAAAATATAATGAATATAATTTTGTAATTTCACCAAGAGGAAATGGAATAGATTGTCACAGAACATGGGAATTATTTTTAGCAGGAGCAATCGTTATTCTCAAAACCAGTTGTTTAGATGATATGTTTTTAAAAAATAATTTACCAGTTATAATTTTAAAAGATTGGTCAGAATTAAATAATTTAACAATTGAGGATTTAGAAAGGTATTTAAAAGAAAATAGGGAAAAAAGAAGTTTAGAGAACATATTACCAAGATTAACATTTAAGTATTGGTTAAAAGAGTATTATGATCTTAGATTAGATATATAAGGATTGATTAGTAGCTACAAATTTTAAGATTTTATTAGGAATTTCTTGTAATTTTTGTTTTAATTCAAGATTATTAAGTAAATCAGATATTTTTTCTAATTCTAGTGCAATAGTATTAATTTTTAAAATAGCTTTTACGAAATCTCCGAGAAATATATATTTTTCATTTTTAATTTTTTCTAAAACTATTAAACAATCATTTTCATCTTGAGAATTAATCCAGTCAGGTAGAATATCAATTAAATCCATATGAAACATAATTTCAGAGTCATTAGGTATAAAATTTTTAGATTGAATAAATTCATAATATTCATTAGTTTCCTTAATGAATTTAGTTATATCAAATAAATTAATCTGTGGACACGCTAATATTTTATAATCATCATCAATATTAATATTAGTAAAACAACTAAAAATTAAGATTAAATCATTAGAATTGAAAGATTCAAAACCATTTGAAAATGTATAAATCTCTCCCATTACTAATGAATGTACCTCCTGAATTTGGGAGGCAAAAATACCTTTATGTAATATTTTTAAATTATTATCAATAAATTGCTTACTAATTAAATGATCTAAAATATTTTGGATATTATCATCAATATAATTTTTAACAGAATTAGTTAATCCAATATTTTTCTTCTGTTCTTCAATAAGAGCTTCATAGACATTATATTGTTTAAGATCATTTTCTAAATTATATTGATTTTCTATATCTTGAATTTGTTTATGTATCTTCTTTTTCTGATTATTTCTTAAATTAGTTTGGGATTTTAATTTTTTATATTCTAAAATAATGGATTCAGGAGTTTTAAGATTATCAATAATGGTTTTAAACTGATCTATTTGTTGTTGAATATCTTTTTCCACAGATAAATAATAACTTTGTTCTTTTGCTAAGTTTTCACTAATCATACTTTTTTCAATAAATGCTTTAAATTCTTCTTTATTAAAATCTTCTCTCCAATTATTAGAATAAATAATATTTAATATTAAATTAAAAGAAATTTTAAATTTAGATGATAAAAGCTTAGCACCTCCAGTCAATATTTTTTTATAATTTATTTGATCCATTTTAAATAAATTATTACAATGAATTACATGTCCAATTTTATCTAATCCTCTTCTTCCTGCTCTTCCAGCCATTTGAGTATATTCATGTGAATATAATTCTCTCTGACCATTGTTATCAAATTTATAAAGACTAGTAAAAATAACAGTTTTAGTAGGCATATTAATACCTACAGCGAATGTTTCAGTAGCAAATAATAATTTTATATAATTCTTTTCAAATAATAATTCTACGATCTCTCTTAAAATCGGCATAATTCCAGCATGATGAATAGCAATACCTTTTTTTAATAAATCAATTAATTCTATATACTCAGGTAATTTTAAATATTCTTTATAATTAGGTAATTTTTTAATTAAAATTTGTTTACATTCATTTTCAATGATACTAGGTGTTTTATCTTCAGGTGCAAATAAAGAAAAATTAATTTCTTTGGCAGCAATTTGAACATTTTTGCGAGAGAAAATAAAACAAAGTGCAGGTAACATATCATTATTAAGTAAATATTTAACTATATCATTAAGAACATATTGTCTTTTAATAAAATTTTCATTTTCAATCATTTTTTGATATTTAATAAGATTTCTAAAACTATCTTCAAGAAATGGATTTCCATCACTTCTTGAAAGTGTTAAAGGTTTATTAATATAATATTTAAAATTTTCATCTAGTTTAATATATTTTTTTTTAGTTTGATTAAGACAGCTAAGCCAGTTATAATGAATAAGAGGTACAACTCTTTCATATGTAGAACATAAATAAACTTGTTTATCATTATTATTGCAATTTTTAACATCTTCAATCCATTTTGCAAATAATTCAGGTTTTTGAATAGTCGCAGATAACATAATAAGTTGAATGTGATCTGGTAATAATATAATAGATTGTTCCCAAACACTGCCTCTATCTTCATCACTAATATAATGAATTTCATCAAAAACAACTGCTCCTAGTTCAGAATCAAAATCCATTTCAAAAGATAATAGAGGATTTTGAATAGTAGCTTTTTCTTTTGATATAATTTCTTTATTAAATAGAGTATTTCTAAGGATTTCAGTAGTCATAATTAATACATCAGCTTCAGGATTATCTTTTATATCTCCAGTTAAAATACCAAATGAAATATTTGGAAATTTCTTACGAAAATCATATAATTTCTGATTACAAAGAGCTTTAATAGGACCTGTATAAATTACTTTTTTACCTTGTTTTTTAAAATATTCAATAGCAAATTCAGCTGGTAAAGTATTATGTGTAACTATAAAATTACCTAAAATAAATTTATGATTACCGTCAAGTTCAAAACCATAATAATTATCAATTCCTTTTGCTTCTATTTTGAAAAAATATTCTAATGCAGATTTTTTAATTATTCTTTCTTCCTCACATTTTTTTCTTTTACATAATACAGGTATATCTGTAAGACCATCTCCAAAAATAGTTATCCTATTATATTCACCTTCTCTTTTTACATTTTTATACATACAACTTTTAATAACTTTTTTACATGTACAAGCAAATCCTAAACTTTTAGCAAGATATACTATATCCTTTGCTAGTGAGTTATTTTTCTGAGAAATTTCGTAGTTTTTACATTGATAATAACCATCACTATCAATTAATCCTGCTAATAATTTTAATCTATTCTCTCGGGAATTTATTTTATAATCATCAGGAATATGTTTATTGTTTAATAAATTATAATTTTGTAGAATTGTTGTTATATTATTTTTTCTACCATTTCTCGTATATTCTTTTAATGTATGAAAACTATACTCATAATTGCTTATAAATTTTAAAAAACAATCATATTTTATTAAATTTTCATTTA
>Ga0180437_10001405_pt1 | contig 41317 bp, 28 predicted proteins | sample SS_ome_4_FD_132410 | JGI IMG/M metagenome (GOLD analysis project Ga0180437, IMG submission 132410) | Hypersaline lake sediment archaeal communities from the Salton Sea, California, USA - SS_3_D_1 metaG | ecosystem: Environmental > Aquatic > Non-marine Saline and Alkaline > Hypersaline >...
CACATCCTTCACCGCCATCTTCGCCTTCATCTTTCCGAAGGTGATGATTTGAGCTACTTTTTCCTGCCCATACTTGCGAACGGTGTAGTCGATCACTTCCGAGCGACGTTCCATGCAGATATCGACGTCGATATCCGGATAGGAAACACGTTCCGGGTTGATGAACCGTTCAAAAAAGAGACCAAAGCGGAGCGGTTCAATGTCGGTGATGCCGATCAAGTAGCAGACGATCGCCCCGGCTCCCGATCCTCGACCAGGTCCGACAGGGATCCTCTCACTTTTTGCCCAAGCGATGAAGTCATATACAATGAGCAAGTAGTCGCACAGTCCCTTGGAAGTGATCAACTCCAGCTCGTAGTCGAGACGCTCGTTCACTACTTCAAGCGGATCTTTGCCTGGGTATTTTTTGGCGACTTCCTGAAGTGCTACGTCATCATAGCGATCCTGAATCCCTTTGACGCAAAGCTCTCGCAAGAAAGCAGCAGCCCCCTCTTCCCGCTCTTTTGGCGTAAACTGAGTCCCTTCCATCTTCGGCGGAACAAAGACGGGGTAAAATCTCGAGGAGAGGTCCAAGCTAAAAGTACATTTTTTTGCGATCTCCGCCGAACTGGCAAGAGCTTCGGGGCAGTCATGAAAAAGCTCAGCCATCTCATCAGGAGAGCGGAAGTGGAGTTGGTGGGTTGGCCAAACTTTGCGTTTTGGGTTGAGCACTCGGTTTTTGAGGTTCCCTTGGGAGTCTCTTTCCCACACCTCGACCGGCTCACCAGAAGAGACATTCATCAAAATCTCTTGCGCTTGCCAGTCTCCTTGATCGATGTAGCGGGAGTCGTTTGCCGCAACAAGAGAGATCCCCTTTTCTTTCGAGAGCTCTTTGAGACGCTCACCGACTTTTACCTGCTTTTCTTGGTAGTCAAGGCAGGCTTGCCAAAGCCAGCTTTCCTTATCCATCCCGTCGGCGCGCATTGCCTCTTCGGTCATCGGGTGGCGATTGATCTCGAGGTAGTAGTCGTCTCCAAAAAGGGTCTGGTAGAACTCAATCTCAGCAGCAAGCCCCTCCTCGTTCTCGTCGAGAATCAGCTCGGGGATTTTACCCCTTGTCGGTCCAGACAAACAGATCAACCCGCCGCTGTGCTTTTTGAGAAGCTCCTTGTCGATTCTAGGAGTGTAGTAGAACCCATCCAGGTGGGCCAATGAACTCAGTTTGCAAAGGTTTTGGTAGCCTTCTTTGTCTTTGGCCAATAGCACAATCGGATAACCAGCTTTCTGCCCTGCCACCTTTTTCTTCTCTAGCCGAGAAAGAGGAGCCACATAGAGCTCACAACCAATAATGGGGTGGATATCCTTCCCCTTACATGCCTTAAAAAACTCGACAGCGCCGTAGAGGTTCCCCTGATCAGTCAGCGCAAGAGAGGTCATTCCATACTCACTCGCTTTTTCAACGAGCCTCGGAATGGACGCAGTTGAATCGAGAATCGAGTACTGAGAATGGACGTGTAATGGAATCCAGGACATGCCTTGAGAGGCTAGCAGAAACGGAGAAATTCAACAACTCTTGGAGAACAATCCGTCGAGAAATATTGAAGGTGACTTAATTCGTAGGCTCGGCTTCGATTGTCTTATCGTCGTCATCGTCGTCCAGCGGGGACTTGGCAGCGACTTCCCGCTGCTCGCCCACTTTCCAGACTGGCGCAAGAAGGAGAACAGCTAGGACCCCTCCGATCCCCATCGTGATGAAGAACCCTTCCCAACCCCATCTTTGAGTGATGAGCCCAATAGGGTAACCAGCAACTGAAGCGCCGATATAGGCGATAAAGCCAACGAAGCCCGTTGCGGCCCCTGCAGCTTTTTTCCCAGCAAGCTCGGCTGGAATCATTCCGACAAGCATCTGCGGTCCGAAGATTAAGAACCCAATAGAGAACATGAGGGCAGAGTCTAAGATGGGCATCCCGGCTGGAGCGTTCCAAAAGGCGAAAAGGGCGAAAATCACCCCAAAGCTAAAAAGAATACTAACAGGCCCACGTCTACCGCGGAATACCTTGTCAGAAGCCCAACCAGCTACCAGGCTTCCAAAAATCCCCCCAATCTCAAACCAGAACACACAGGCCCCTGCTGCAAGGAGATTGTAACTCCTTGTCTCCACTAAGTACATAGTGCTCCAGTCGTTGATCGCTGTCCGAATAATGTACACGAAGAAGTAGGCAACGGCCAAAAGCCAAATCGTTTTATTATTTAAAACATGTTTAAAAAGAATTTCTTTTGCAGAAAGATTCGAATTATCACTTGTCTTTTCCTTAGGATAATCATTTTTATACTTTTCAATAGGAGGAAGCCCAAGCGAGCTGGGGGTATCTCGAAGACGATTCATCAGGAATAGCCCCCCAGCAATGCAGATAACTCCAGGAATATACATTCCCACACGCCATCCCCAATACTTCGCACAGAAACCAACAAGAAGGGCGATTAGAGCTCCGCCAACGCTGTGTGAGGAGTTCCAGAACCCCCACCAGGTTCCCCTCTCTTTTTGGGAGTACCAGTGGGTGAGGAGGCGGGCGCAGGGAGGCCACCCGAACCCTTGAAAATATCCATTTAACGCCCAAAACATGACGAAGAACAGAAGCGAAGAGGACATCCCAAAACAGATATTTAGAATACCCGTACAGATCAATCCAATCGACATGAAGAAGCGTGGATTCGATCTATCGGAGAGAACACCACTTAAGAACTTACTCGCCCCATAGAAGAAGGAGAGTACTGTCAGCAAGATCCCTAGATCGCCTTTAGTGAACCCAAGGTCCTCGATGAGAAGGGGCATCGTGAAAACTAAACTCTTTCTAGAGAAATAGTAGAATGCATATCCAATATACATCCCGTAGAAGGTCCGCCAACGCCAATAGGAGTAATTTTCCTTTACTTTGGCTGGATCTTCTATCTCTTTTGCATGAGGAGCTGGCTTAAAAAAAGCAAAGAGCCTCTTCATCTGTTTCTCCAAAACGAGGGTTTTTTCCTATAGAGGGCTCCGTATGAACACCATCTAAGCAGTCCTCAAGCGTACCCTAATTTTAGCTAAATGTCAATGAAATTCCTGCTTGATATATGATCAAAAGTTTTCATATAGTGAGATAAAAACAGTCTTTTCTTTAGGAGAAAACCATGAGCGATTACCGAAGTGAAAGAGTAGATAGGCCCCGAGATGAGGGTCTTTTCCCCGCACGGATCCAAGAAGACAAAAAGGAAAAACAAAAATTTACTGATGTGCCACAGCAGGATTCAAAAATGTTTACCGCAACGTTTTTTCATTGTCTCAAAAATTTGTTTGATATGTTTTCTCCTTCGAGACAGCTAGCCGGGAAAGTGATCGATAAGCAAGCAGCGACTGATAACCTCAAGCAGTTCAAACAATTATTAAAACATTTGACGACTAAGGATATGAGCTCTTCCACAGACTTTGCCACAGAGCTCTCCGAGCTCTGGAAAGATCTGCTGGAAAACTTTGACAACATTGAGATCCTTGAAAGACGTAGCCTCACAGAAGTAGCCGCTTTTCGAGAGACGATGAATACCATCAAGAACTATCCTCCTGATTCGGAGTACCGGTTTGGGTACTATCTCCTCGAGCAAGCAGGAAAGGACTGGCTCCCCTTCCCCTTCATCGAGATGCTTAAAAAGCTCTATTCTGATCACCAAGTCGATTCAAAAAGGAGTACGCTTACCCATTGGATCAGAAAGATTGACATGACCATCAACCACCTCCAACACGACCTCCCTTTTAAGAAGGCATTTTGAAATTCAGCGAAGAGAGCAGTTCAGGAGATGGTCGTTCACCAGCCCCACCGCTTGCATATAGGCATACATAATTGTCGAGCCGACAAAAGACATTCCCCGCTTCTTGAGATCCTTTGACAGGGCGTCGCTCTCCGGAGTTGTCACAGGAACTTCTCCTCTTGTCTTCCACTGGTTGACCATCGGGCTCCCTCCAACAAAACCCCAGAGATAGTGAGAAAATGAGCCGAGCTCTTTCTGTATCTCTAAAAAGACTCGGGCGTTTTTCCGCGCACTGAAAACTTTTAGGCGATTGCGGATGATGGTGGGAGTTTTGAGCCGCTCTTCAAGCTCCTCATCGGTCATCGCAGCCACTTTGGCGGGATCAAAATTATGAAAGGCTTCGCGATAGCCAGCTCTTCTTTTGAGGATGGTCTCCCAACTCAAGCCAGCCTGCGCCCCTTCAAGGATAAGCATCTCGAAAAGATGACGATCGTCATGAACAGGCACACCCCATTCAGTATCGTGATATTTGGCATATTCAGGATTTTCATCCCCAAAGCAACGTTTATCCATTCCTACAAAGCGCTGCCTCTCTTTCGGCTCGATGGAACTGGTCGATGATCGCAAGCTCAGGAGTGGCAATGCCTTCTTCCAGCTTGATGTGATTCGTGACCGCTCCTTCCAAAAACCCCGCATCGATAAACCGGAACGCCGCAGCTGTCATCTGCTGACCTGCCCAGGGATGGAGGGTCCCGACAGCTCCCGTAAAGATCCCCATCAAATCGATCTGCGCCCGAGCCATGTGGTTAAAATACACGCTCCGCCCCCACTGGGTGTACAGGGTGAGCAGGCCAAAAACAGAAAAGGCTAGATGCTTGACAAGGCGAACCATGCCAAAAAGAGCGGTCTCCAAATAGGCTGACCTTCCATCAACTGCAGCCCAAACCCGGCCATGAACCGAGCCCTGGGAGCGATGACTCGCAACGACAAGATCGTGCAGGGTCGAAGTATGAACGGCTGTTAGATTTTTCAAAGACATGCGGCCATTATATTCTTATACCGAATATGTTGACAATTTGTATCTTAAGGAAAGGTGCCCTATACTGGATCCTATGAAGTATGCGATTCCTAAAGGCGTTTTTGATATCCTTCCCGAAGACCCCTCCCCTGACGGGGTGTGGCGCTCCTCCCATATATGGCAATACGTCGAGGAAAAAATCCACTTGATTGCTCGGACATATGGCTTTCAAGAAATTCGAACCCCCATCTTCGAACGAACTGAACTGTTTGTCCGAAGCGTTGGAGAAAGCTCCGATATCGTCACGAAAGAGATGTACACTTTTGAGGATCGCGGCAAAAGACTCATGACCCTCCGCCCTGAGGGGACGGCCGCTGTGATGCGCGCCGTTGTTGAAAAAAGTCTCGACCAGCAAGTGTCGTCTAGAAAGCTCTACTACATCGCCCCCATGTTCCGCTACGAACGCCCCCAGGCAGGACGCTACCGGCAGCACCATCAATTCGGAGTGGAGGCGATCGGTGATCCATCTCCAGAGCAAGATGTTGAGGTGATCGACCTTCTTTGTGAACTTTACGACCGATTAGGACTAAAAAACCTCACCGTAATGATCAACTCGGTGGGTGATGAAAGCTCTAGAGAAGCCTACCGAACCGCCCTACGCGCCTTTTTGGCCCCCCATCGAGAAAAACTCTCCAAAGAGAGCCAGATCCGCTTTGAGAAAAATGTCCTCCGCATCCTCGATTCAAAAAACAAGCACGACCAAGAGCTCCTGAAAGGAGCGCCGACTCTCTCTGAGTTCCTTTCCGAGGAGGCGAAAGACCACTTTGCCAAAGCGCAAACCCTGCTCAAACAGCTGGGCCGCTCGTTTGAGGTCCATCCCAATCTGGTCCGAGGACTCGACTACTACTCCAAAACAGTTTTTGAAGTGACCTCCGGGGAGCTCGGCGCCCAAAATGCTGTTGGCGCCGGCGGCAGGTACGATGGGCTCATCCCTCTACTTGGAGGCCCCGCCCTTCCCTCAGTCGGTTTTGCGACAGGGATCGAGCGCTTGATTCAAACACTCCTCGCCCAAAAAGCCCCCCTTCCAGCGCCACCTCATCCGCTTATCTATCTCGTTCCCCTCGGAGAAGAGGCGAAGGAAGCCTCATTCAAACTTTTATATGAGCTCCGCCACCAAAATATCGCTGCTGAGGTTGAATGGAACTCGAAAAAAGTGGGCGTAGCTCTCCAGCGAGCCTCTCAAAGAGGGGCCACCTTTGCCCTTGTTCTGGGCGAAAATGAGCTTAAATCGGAAGAGGTCTCCCTTAAAGAGCTCGCCTCGAGGAAAGAAATCCCCCTCAAGCTGGGAGAAATCTCCCAATTTCTGCTTGGATTCAAAGAGCCCTCCTAGTAAAATCTAAGAAAACAGGAGCAATTTTATGCTATTTCGTATTCTATTTATTCTCCTCGTCAGTTCTTTTCCCCTCTTCTCAGAGACCAAAGAAGAACAAAAAGATGTGGAACTTGCCAAAATTTCAGAAGCCTTTGGCCACCTAATCGGGAAAAATATTGATACTCTTGGAGTGAAGTTTGACATTGCGCAAGTGATCAAGGGTCTTCAAGATGCCTCAAGCGGAAAAAACTCTCCGATGAGCGAGCAAGAATGCATCGAGGCGATCTCAGCCGCTCAAGAAGTTGCCCACCAAGAGCTCGCCAAGGACAACCTAGCAAAAGCTGATCAGTTCCTCAAGAAAAATGGAAAGCAGTCCAAAGTGGTCACTGTTGAAAAAGGAAAGCTCCAATACAAGGTCGAAAAGAAAGGTGCTGGAGAAGCGGTCAAAGCCGACTCCCACCCTGTGATCCACTATGTGGGGAAATACCTCGATGGGGAAGTCTTTGGTTCTTCAGACCAAGAAGAAGTCATTTCCCTTGAGGAAACCATTCCTGGATTTAGCAAAGGACTCGTCGGCATGAAAGAAGGGGAAAAAAGAACCCTCTTCATCCACCCTGACTACGGATATGGGACCCAAGGGTACCTCCCTCCAAACTCTCTTCTTACTTTTGAGATCGAGTGTGTGAAAGCCAACGCTCCAGCCCAAGAGTCTGAGACAAGCGAGAACCAGATTGTTGAAGAGAGCAGCTCGGTGCAATAAAAAACTGCTCTCAAATCAAAACCTTAGCCTTCTCTGGAAACACCTGAGAAGGCTTTTTTAAATCGTCCCTAATGAATATTGTCCTTTTTGAACCTGAAATCCCCCAAAACACAGGCAACATTGTCCGCACATGCGCGGTGACTGGAGCGAAGCTTTTCCTTGTAAAACCTTTGGGCTTTAGCCTTGCAAATCGCTTCCTCAAGCGTGCTGGGCTCGATTATTGGGACGAGGTAGAAATAAACATCATTGACGATTTCCCAAAATTTATTCAAAATGGTGGACGTTTCTTTTTTTTCTCCTCCAAAGCGACTCCGCTCTACACAGAGGTCGCCTACAAGGAAGATGACTTTCTCGTTTTCGGGTCAGAATCGAAGGGATTGCCCGTAGAATTTTGGGAGCTTTGGCCCGAAAATTTCTACACGATCCCAAAAAGAGAGACTACCCGATGTTTAAATCTAGCCAATGCCGCCTCAATCGTGCTATATGAAGCTTGGAGGCAGCTAGAGTTTGCTGCTCCGACGACTTAAGAATGTAAAGCCACACGCCATGAACCAATTTCGTCTATCCTTTCCTCTGCAGATGGCTCTCGGGACATTGCTTGGGATAGCGGTGGGCATGTTTTTGGGAGAACGGTGCGCTGTCCTCTCTCCTTTCGCCTCAGCCTACGTCAAAATCTTAAAAGTCACCGCAATCCCCTACCTCGTCGTCGCCATCATCCACGGTGTGGCCCTCCTCAATAGAGCCCAAGGGATACAAATTCTCAAAAAAGGCTCTCTTTTCATCGCCCTTGCCCTTGCGATCAACATTGGGATCATCTACCTGATCAACTGGTCTTTCCCAACCACAGAGGGAGCCACAGCGACTGGCTACGTGACGAATGAAGTGGTCCCTCTCGACCTTGCCAAGATCTTGATCCCCGAGAACATTTTCTACGACCTCTCCAACAACATCATCCCAGCAGTCGTGGTCTTCTCCCTTCTTTCGGGGATTGCGCTGATGCAGCTCGCTGATAAACAGATGGCGATGTCAGGTCTCCAAACTGCCCTCGACGTTCTCACCAAAGTGACCAGCTGGATTGCACGGATCACCCCGATCGGAACGTTCATCATCATGGCCAACCAGGTGGGAACAGTTCAGCTTTCGACGATCAAACAGATGAGCACCTACATCATCCTCTACGTCCTAGGGACTGGTCTCGTCACTTTTTGGATGATCCCAAGGCTCGCCAGCCTCCTCACTCCGATCAAAGCGATCACATGGCTCAAAAACCTAATTCCCGTCCTCATCCTCGCCTACACAACCACCCTTGTCATCGTTGCCCTTCCCTACATCATCAACATCATCCGTAGAGAAGTACAAACACTCTACCCAAAGGATGAAAACGTCCAGACACAGATCCAGGGTACCGTCTCGATCATATTCAACCTCCCTCTTGGTGCAATCTTCACCGCTGCGTTCGTCTTCTTCGTCTCGGTTTTCTATTCGATCCACCTCACCTTTCCCGACCAGATGAAGATCTTCTTCACCACCTTCCTCACGAGCCTGGGAGCCGTTGGCCTCGGCTCTTGGATCAACAGCCTCAGCTTCATCCTCGATGCGATCGGCCTTCCGATCGATGCGATCAACATGTACCTGGCCGTCGTCCCCTTCACCGCTGGTTTTCAGACAATGGTCTCGGCGATGATCATCGCCACCCTCGCTTTACTCATCACCCTAGCTGGCCGGGGTCTCCTCATGTTCAAGTGGAAAAAACTCGTCTTCAGCACCCTCTTTACCCTCCTCCCTGTCCTCTTAATTTTTGGAGGTCTGAAAGCTTTTGATCCCCTCCCTCGCATCAAAAACGAAGCTAAAACGATCCATGATCTCGAGATTGAATCGGACCTCAAAGTGCGGGTATTCACCAATGAAGATATGGAAACCATGCCCACCTCTCCTCCCCTAGACGGGACCCTGGAGCGGATCGCCAAAACCAAAAAACTTCGCGTCGGCTACGATCCAAGCTCAGCACCATTTTGCTTCTTCAACAAACACAACAAGCTCGTCGGCTTTGATATCGCCTTTGCCTACCAGCTTGCCTATGACCTTGGATGTGAGCAGATCGACTTCCTCCCCCTCTCCTATAAAAACCTCGGGCAACAACTCGAAAACAGCCACTTTGACATTGCCATGTCGGCCATCTCCATCTCGGAGAGCAAGCTCAAAGCGATGTGCTTCACAAACCCGATCCTCGAAGCCAAAATCGTCTTCGTCTCGAAGGACAAGCTGCGCAAAAAATTCGCTCGACTTGAAGAGCTCCAAGGGGACAAAAACCTGAAAGTGGGCGTTGTGGTCAACAGTGCTTATGAAGGTCTTGCCTACGAAGAGTTCCCTGACCACGATGTGATCCTACTAGACGACTACACCCAATATGCAGAAAACCCCACCATCGTCGACTTTCTCATCTGGGAAGAACAAGAGGCGATCGCCTGGACGGTCACCCATCCTCAATTCCACGTCGTCTATCCCAAGCCCTCCCTCGGCAAAGAGATGCTGGGCTATCCAATCCGAATGGGAAGCCCCGAGTTCCGTTGCTACCTCCAGTCTTGGCTCAGACTCAAAGAAGCCGACGGGTTCAAGCAACAGCAGTATGATCTATGGATTCTTGGACGGACACAAGAGGCGGCGCCTCCCGAGCCCCGCTGGTCATTTGTTGATAACGTCCTCGGCTGGGGCGCCGAAAAGGACGAGGACGAGTAATTCTATAGCCCAGAAAACCGCCCAATCGTGGGTTATAGAACAAGATTCTATAACCCATCCTAATGTCTAAATTCCGAGAGCGTAGAGAGTCATCGAGGCTGAGTTGTGGGCCACATGGCACACTTTGGCGGCGCGGGAGTTGCCGGTCCACTGGCGAAGTGCCGCCATTACGACCCCGCCCACCATTGTGGAAAGAAAAATTGGGATGTTCGCCACCCCTTGGGCTGGGCTCAAGTGAACCGCTCCAAATATGACCCCATTCGAGACTACCCGATATGCCTTGTCTCCAAAAGTCTCTTGCTCTGGTTTGTCACTCTCCTGATAAGACCAAAGCTTGTCGCGAAAAATATACTCTTCGAAAAGTGGAGCAAGGAGTACGATGTAGACCACGAGGGCAACTTTTAAGATTAGCTGCAGGAAGGGAGAGGCAATAGCGGAGATCCCGTCAAGAGCGCGCATCACGTCTTGAGGTTCGTCCACTGTGTAGCCAAGTTGGTTGAGTAGATAGCAAGAGCTTAAGTGGACGGCTATGTTGGCTCCAAGTGCCACGCCAGCGCCAGCGGTTCCAAAAGCTAGGTCTTCTGGAAACGAAGGAGGCTCGTTTTCGAGCCTCTGAACTTGGGATTCAAGATCTAATGAAAGGGCCGAAGACAATTAAGCCGTTTCGCCTTTCTGGAGAAATTCTTTGATTGTCTCTTTGTCCCGAAGGCCAACGAGACGTCCTACCTCTTTTCCATCCTTAAAGAGGACAAGAGTTGGGATTGATGTAACTTGAAAGGTAGAGGCAGTCTTTTGCGCCTTGTCAATATCGATCTTGGCAATCGTTGCTTCTTTCACTTCTTGGGCTACTTCCTCAAGAACCGGAGTGAGCATCCGGCATGGTCCACACCAGTCGGCATAAAAATCGACAAGGGTGAGTCCAGATGCGACTTCCTGTTCAAAAGTCTCTTCTTCCAAAAATTTAAACGCGTCACTCATTTGTTCCTCCAGAGGTGGCAAAACTCACTATACCATAACAGGGGAATTATTTGAAGCGACTTCCTGGTATGCCACAAGCCCCTCAAAAAAATGGGTTAAAAACGTTTTCCGAAAAGCCGGAGGAAACTTCAGGCAGAGTTGATAAATCTGCGCTACAAAATCTCCCTTAGCTTTGGGGTCGATCTCCAACCCTTCAGAAACAGATACGATCTGGCTAATGAGTTCCCCTTGCGGAGCCTCTCCTTCTGAAGCAGGTTCGTCATCAAGAAAAGACTCGACCGGAGCCTCCAAAGCTCTTGCCATTTTCACAAAGCAGTCGATCGTCAGGGCTCTTTTCCCCCGCTCGATCCGCCCAATTTTCTGGTAGTCTTCCCCGATTTGATCGGCAAATTCGTTGATGCTAAGACCCCGCGCACGCCTTAGTGATCGGAGTTTGTTGTAAATTTCGTTTGGATTTTCCTGTTCGGTCATATGTACCTCTCATTTGAAATATCTGAAAGGATACCAATCTACGGAAAAAAGATCAATCCCACTTTTTCAATATCTTTTCTTGATCTAAATATTATTTTTGGATAATCTGTTCGAAAAACGAGAAAACACGGAGGCACCTATGAATAATTTCCTCATCGAGCGGGTCACTGAAATCAAGGATGGCCCTACCTACTCTTTCTTATTATGGAAACGGGAAGAGCGATTGATGCAGCATCTCCGCATCAAGGTAGACGCCCACCTCACCAAACGGGAGATTCAGTGTCTCAGCTGCAATTTATTTGGGTTTAGCGCCAAGCAGATTGCCTGCATTCTTCCTATTTCTCACAGGACGGTTGAAGCCTACTTGCAAAAAGCCCTCCACAAGCTCTCTTGCTTTAGCAAACTCGCTTGTCTGGAGAAGATGCACAACTTGGGAGTTTTATGGGACTGGCATGAGCTCGCAAGGCGCCTGTTAGAGGAGTCCCATATCCAGTTTTGATAAGGGCAAAATGCTTCTTCGCCCTAAGATGGGCAGGGTGAGAGTTCCGCACTTTGGGGAAAAGTTCTTTGAGCCTTTGACGAGCTTGCTTGTACTCTCCCCTTGCCAAGTGCACTTGGATGAGTGCGTCTAAGAGATCAATCTCCACTTTGTGAGAAAGCCACTTTGTCTCAAGTGAGCAAACTCGATCGATCGACTCTTTGAGCTGAGGGGAGCGTGGCCCTTCAACATGCAGCTGTACAAGGAGGGTGGTTTTGAGAGTCTCTCCATAAATGTCCGGGTCGAGAAGCGCTCTCCCTGCCGCCTTCCCTTTTTTCAAAAAGGCAAGGGCCATTGAGAACTGACTTAAAGAAAGGCACATTTCGGCAAGGCCAAGCATTCCCATCGCCACCCCAGTCTTTTCACCAAACCTCTCAAAAACTTGAACACTTTTCTCGATGAGCTCTTTCCCTAGTTTGTGCTCCCCCTCTTGCGCCTTGATTTTTCCAAGGACTAAGAGGCCAAACCCCTCGCCCCAACCTTCTCCTCCTTTCTCAACGAGCATGGTCGCCCCATCTGCAGCACTCGCCCAGTCCCCAACCAAGCACTGTGCACTGATCAAAACGGAGGTGACTTTTTCTGATTTTTTCCCTTTTTGCAACTGTGTTCCAAGCTGCACACATTTCTGATAGCTTCCCGACCTTAGAAGGAGTCTGAGCTGCAAAAACACCGCCTTTTCGAGTAGTTTCTTTGAACGGGGAACTTTCTGCAGAAGAGCATAGGCCTGCTTGAGATCCCCCAAGTATAGGAGTGCCTCGGCAAGGACGAGTCCCCCTTCGGTCAGTTTTTTCTGTGCAAAAAACGAGGGAGCCAAAAGATGGAGTATCTCTCTATTGAGGCTCCCTTCTCGAACCAATGTGTGAAGTGCCTTCCTTAAATAAGGATCACACCCTTTTTCCACCCCAAACGCTCCGAGGGTTGCCAGGAAGTGCTTTGCACAGAGTTCATCCTCGGGCTTTTGCCGGATCTGCTCACACCAATAAGCGATCACCTTTTCCTTTGAGAGGAGCCCCTCCTCTCTCTCTACTACCTCGTACAGGTGGGGGTGAGGCAGGAAAAAGCCCCCTTCTTCCATGATCCATCCGATCATTTTCAAATGATCGATTGAGCGATGTGAGAGGTTGAAAATGCTGGCAAAAAGGGCTTGGTTGATGAAGCCTCCCGTTCCAACAATGGCAGAGGCCACCGCTAAGATGCTCTCTGGTCTTTCAAAGAGATGAAGAAGAGGTTTTGCCTCTCCCTTTAAGCTTGCGGCAAGTTTTCCAGGATCCCCTCCATAGAACAAATGGAGAAGTTCATCCTCAGAGGCAGGTTTCCGATGCTGGGCAATCAAAAGGCGGCTCTCATTTATATCGAAAGGGGGGACTTTCCAGACAAGGGGATCGATAGCTGGGTGGCTTGGAAGGCGTTCTGAAATGATGATCGCCTGAACTTGTTTTTCTGCGGCAAACTGATAGACCTCTTCCCACTTCTCCTCTGCCAGATGGTCAAAAATGAGTAGGTCGTAAGGATCAGTCACAAGCTCATCTACCGAGGCAAGTCGGATGGCCAGTTTGTCCGAAGCGAGTTGGCGAGCAAAAATCGATTTTCCAGAGCCTTTGTCTCCTACAAGGTGGGTGATGAGCGGTCTCTTTTCCACCAGACTCTCTTGCAACGCAGCAATCGCGCCTGGCCGGTGGATCTCCCCCCCTTCAAGAGTTGAGGGGTTTAGTTTGGGGAAAAGAGAGAGCTCTTTGAGTCCCATGTTCACCGATTCAGGGATGGGGAGCCCCTTGTCTTCGAGGTCACGTTCGACAAGAGCTACGAGTTTTTCTGGTGGGTGGGACGATCCCCGCAGTCTGCCAAGCGCCCGAAGGAGTGCGTCGGTAAAGTAGCCATACTTCCCCTTTTGGTCCTCATAGGAGCGCTCGATACCTGAGGAGAAAAGGCAAAAAAAGCTGCGCCTTGTCTTCTCCATTCCGGCGATTTCCCTCCGAAGCTGAGGGTGTTCAAAGTGGTTGATCCGAAGGTTACATGCATCGATGACCAAGATATTTTCTTCGATATCGAGCCGTCCCATCGCTCCAACAAGCTTGTCCAAAGAAAGGGGTTTATCAAAAAACTGAAGAGACGAGGTGGGCGACTCGCCCCCTTTTCGAACCCCGTGTCCCACAAAGTAGAGCAAAAGCCGCCTTGGAGCTGGAGCTAGCGAAAGCGCTTTAAACGTAGTCGCCAAATTGTGAATGGTCGCCTCTTCGTTTAAGAGGAGGAGGACGTTGGATTCGGGGATTCCCCAATGCACAAGGGAGCGGGCAAGGGTCATCGCATCCCGCTCGGCAGCTGGAAGGTCAGGGATCTCTTTTTTCGGGTATCTAGAAACTCCAATAATAAGAACGAGGGTATCTTTCACCTAAATTCTCCTCAACTTTCGAGTGAGAGGATGAAAGCGTCCCAAATCCTCCCGAAGCAAAGACAGAGCGATCTCTTTACTCTGTTTCTTCTGCATCGAGTCATCCATGGCAGAGAGCGCATCCACGAGGTCTGCAGAGTAGGTTTTAAGGTCGGGATGAGTTTTCAGAAGAACGCGATGCGCAACCTGGAGCGCCTCGGTATGCGCCTTCAAAGCCAAGCTCTGCTCGCCCATCTCTGCATAAATCTTTCCCATCACCTGGAGCGTTTTCGCTTGCTGCGGATGTTCTCTTCTGTGCACTTTGGTCCAAAACTCGAGCGCTTCCTCACAATAGACAAGCCCTTCCTCATATCTTCCCAGCCCCAGCAGAGAGGCTCCCCTCTCTTTACAAATCGAAGCCATGATCGGATGCCCTTCTGGGAAGTGGGTTTTCATGTAGGCATATCCACTTTCGACAAGAGAGAGCGCCTCTTTCCACTCCCCCGCTTCTCGCAGGGCATGAGCCAGTCGCTTTTGTTGACGAGGAATATCGAGATGCTCCTCGCCAAACATCTCGATCATCATCCTAAGCGCCTTTCGGCCCTCGGCAATCGCCTCTTCTATTCTTCCCATCCCCAAAAGCGCCATTCCCATATTGCTATAGTTATAGGAGTCTCGATGCATATTGGTCGTTTCATACTCACTTTGTTGCCATTTCTGAGCAAAGCAAAGGCCCCTGGCATATTCACCACGGGTGCGACACATCTCCGTTCGGTTTATATGCCGCCAACACTGCGCAGGATGATCTTTTGGATAGCCTGCCTGTCCCATGTTCTCATCAAGATACTTCGCTGGGATTTCTATGTTGCCATCGTAAGCAGCCACACAGCCAAAAATACCCAACTCCGATGCCAAGCGGAGTCTTTCTTCTTCGCCTCCCCGCTGCAGAATGGCAAGCCCCTTTTCTATTTCAGCAATTGCTTCACTATTTTGCCCTAAGCGAAAAAGGATAAATCCCTTATGTGTAAGAGCTCCCCCAAGCAAGCGAGAGCAGTCAATCGAAGTGTAAATCTCTACAGCTTTTGAGGCATTTTCATAAGACTTCTTATATTTGCCCAATGTCCATTGGGCATAAGAATATTCTGCATAGAGCCTTCCCTTTTCCTCAGAGAGCTCAGGCAAAAGTTCTTCATAAATTTCGATGGCTCTCTTAATCCAACGCTCTGCTAAAAGCGCTTTGCCGAGTTGGTTGAAGGCGGCCCCCTTCAAAATGTAGAGGGGAAAAAAATGAGGTGTTTGCAAATCAAGACAACTACCTTTCTCAAAGGCAAGTTCAGTATATTTTAGCGCCTTCAAGAAATTTCCAACGATGAAAGACCATTCCCCCATTTTAGTGAAAAGATCAACTTGCTCCTCAGGCAAATATTGATTGCTTTCTCTCTTTTCTGATGCGGCAAGCGCATGAGAGAACCAAACATCTTCAAAATTCCAACTCTGTTGTCTTGTCATTTGAAAAGGGGCATTGTCCAAGAGGAGCTTGATTGCACAGGCATATTGCTTATCAGCTTCTTTCTGCAACTTCTGGACTACGTGTCGCATCAATCGATGGAGATCAAACTGCTCGGTTTCTGCATGGTAGGCAATGAGCCCAAACCGCATGAGAGAGCGGATGATCTCATCGCTCTTTCCTTCGAAAAGTGGAGAGCGCTCCAACCACTCAAGAGGGATATTTTCAGGCGCAAAATATGAGCACACTTCGAGAAAATCGACAGCAAGAGGATTTTCTTCGCGCAACTTCTCAAGGGTCACCTCCCAAATGCTTTGCAAGGTGTGGGCATAGCGACGATCTTCTGAGACGGGGACCTCAAGGAGGCTATTTTTTTTCTGCAAGATCGAGAGATATTTCTCCACAGTCACAGTGGGGGATTCTCGGATATAGTGAGCCACCTTGTTCAAAAGAAGCGGAGAAAAGTGCACTTCTCTCGCTAAAAGGGTCATCTCCTCAGACTTTGCCTCTCCTGTTACCTGCACAAGGAGGTCAGTCGCCTCCTTTATAGAAAAAAGGGAAAGGGGACAGTGCTCTACAGGATTTCTTCGAACCGAGCTCTCTCTGGAGGTAAGCAATACTGCTCCACCCCGATGAGGAAGCTCATCATCTATCCACTCTCTCTCCACATTGTCGAAAATGAGAAGCCATGGCTTATGGGTTTTCATCTCTTCCAAGTAGTCATGTACTTTCCTTTTTACAACGTTTGATGGGATCGCCTTATCGGCAGCAATACCCAGACGCTGGGCCAGGGTGCGATAACCCTGATCAAGGAGCTCTTCCGTTTCACAAGGAAACTGCCAGATGAGAGAAAAGTCGCTCCAGTGATCATTGGCAAACTTGACAGCAAGCTCACTTTTCCCCATCCCTCCGGGGCCCCAAAGGAGCTTGATTTGCAGAGGAAAGCGGGAGCTCCAACTCCACTTTTTCGGAAGAAGGGAGTTCTCGAGCTCTGCTAAAATCCCCTCTCGCCCAACAAAGTCGGGGTGGGAGACTCGAAGGGAGGTTAGAGATGGGGAGGTAAAAGCTTTTCCCGTTTTCTTGATCAGCATCGGGGAACAAAGGACAAGGAGGAGACCAATCAGGGACAAGAGGATCCTTCGCCTCTTCCTGATGCGAAGGAGACGACTCGAAGGGAGAGAAGAGAGATCTAGATCCCCCTCTTCAGAAGGGGTGAATAAGTGAACCATACACCTAGCCCTATTGACTAGCGACCCAGGATACCAGATGCCTCTATAAGAATGAAGTCCTGAACGAAAAAAGTTCGTATTCAATACGAGTGATCTATAAATGATCGCCTGAGATATATTCTCTGAAAAAAACAAAGGAGTATCCAATGCTACCAATCATTCAAAGGTTTGGAGAAGACATGGTCCGTGAATCCGAGTCTACTGCAAAATCATTTGAAAAGCAGGCGGAAAGGCTGGTCCAAAGTGATGACCCTATCAGGAGAATGCAGGGGCACATTTGCACGATTGTGGCGATCGAACACCGGATCGTTTCCCTTTCTGGCCAACTTGTTTTTGGAAGTCCGATGCCCCTAGCCCTTCCCCCTCCAGATGAGCCCATGCCACCTCCCAGCCCGGAAGCGGTGAGAAAAGCAGCCATCCTCGATGAGCTTGTCGCTCCAGGCCTCCGAGCAAAGGTCTCCTTCTCGGGCGAGGGAACCGATCTAAGAGGAAGGATCGTTGGCTATAGGCATACCAAGCAATTTTGGGCTCCGGCCCCCTACCTCGATCAAGACGGTCATATCCGGGTATCAGATATTGACTCTCCCAATAGGAAGGATCCTACTGTGCGAGGAGGAAATCAAACTGGACATGAAATTGGAGGAGTTCGGGTTTATTTTCAGGCGAAGTCTACTCAAGGGGTGGCCTACGTGATCATTCGAGCCAATGGTGGGTATGTGCCTGCTCGGCACGGAGGGGATCCCCTCGTAGGGAGCTGGCTAGCAGAAACCCCTCAGCCACAATTTGCCATCGTCTTTGATGCAGATGGGCACCGTCATCCTTCGTACCCTGGACTCGATTACAACCAACATGGGTTTGTCCGTCTACGTGACTGGCGAAGGCGCGCTGTTTGGTGGCCTAAAAAAAGCGGTCTCTTTACAGCCATTCCCAAAGAACTCCCTCCGATCCATCAAACTCCTCTTCATACGTATTCCCATATCCCCCGACCAAAGCCTCCTAAGTCTCGGAAAAAAGCCGAAGGGATAGTGAGAGTGGTGGGAATTGCTGCAGATATTGGGTGCAAAGTACTTGGTTGGACAACGCAAGGAGCCGTCTCTCTTTTTTGCATGGGTGCAGGCCAGGCTAACCTTGCTCCAAACTTAGTTCTTGCCTACCAAGACCTATCGGGAGCGCAAGACGAAGAAGCTGAGTATGCGAGGCAAAAAGAGATTCGGAAGGAAAAGATTGCCGTTAGAAATCAGAACCTTGCGCGGCAAAAAGAACATGATGAAGTCCTCCGAGACGCCCTGGTTGCCGACGAGGCCTCTCTCCCCCAAAAAGAGGGATAACTCACATTTTAGCGAGTCTTCGAGTGTCTGAATGGAAGCGCCCCAGTGTTTATCGCACTAGGGCAAGCTTTTTATCCTTATGCCTCGGACCTTCGAGATGGGAAAAAGCTTCGACAAAGGAAATGCAGCGCTCCCTGAGATCTGGAATACGCAGCTTTCACGTTCAAAATTATACCAGTAATTTTCGAGACCGGGCACTAGACACGTAATTGATACGAATATCTCTATTTTGGACTGAACTTATAAAATTTGGATAATTTTAAACCTAGGAGGTAAATATGTTATCCGGCGTTACGACATGGCTATCAGGCAGGCTCGATAATCTAGGCGAAATCATCAAAGATCAAGAACAGCCTGATGGAGTACTGGCAAGCCTGTATCTAGTGAGACACCAAGCTGAAAGCTCTGTCCACTCCACACTTCTTTGGGCCAGTGGAGAAACCTACCTAACACCAGCAGAAAGAGCCGCGGAAGCAGCTAAAAGGACACTCGCTGCTCAAGAAAAGGTCTTCAAAGACCGGCTCATCGCCCCCGGTTTAAAAGCAAAAATCGAGTTCATAAAAAACGCTGATCGCGCACCCACTGGAGCCCACATTGTTGGATACAAACATAGAGGAGAGCACTGGTCTCCCGCTCCCCATCTGGTCGCAGGAGAGATCGTAGTAGACGATCCGGAAAATCCGGAAAAAGAAAACCCCATGGTTCGAGCTAGAGTTACCGGCTCAGAGGTCACTGCAGGAGGCAAGAGGGAGTATTTTGTTGGAAAAAACAGCGAAGGGGTTTCCTACGTGATGATCCCAGCCAATGGAGGGTTCGTTCCCGTTCGACATGGAGGAGACCCAACCACGGGCGCCTGGCTTACCCCTTCTCCTCAGGCAATCCATGCGATTGTGTTTGACTCTCATGGATGGCGCCACCCTGCTTATCCCGGAGTGGACTACCAAGCGCACGGCTTCCAAAGAGTGAGAGACTGGAAAAGAAGAGTTGTCTTTTGGCCCACACAAAATGGGGAGTTTCGCCCCCGCCCTGAGGAAGTGCCTCAGACCCACAATACTCCCCTTCATAAATCCAAGGAAATCCCCAGAGTTCCAGCTCCAGAGCACTCCCATCAAACCGAAGGATTCATTCGAGTTGGAGCGATCGCTGCCAATGCCTATGTAGGGTACCGCGCGATGCACGCCAGATATGGGCCACGGACAGAACAAAGCAACTGCTTGTCCACAGGAGAACTCGTCTACCTTGCAGCCGCTCAAAACCAAACTAGCCTTCCTTCAGAAGCCGTCCATACCTACCGGGATCTCTCTGGCCACTCGGATGACCTTGCGGATTACCAGAGAAAAAGGACAGATCGGTCCGAAGATCTCCAGTTCCAGAGGCGCCACCTCGATGACCAAGAACTACACAATAGACAGATCAGGGAGAGCCTTTTAAGCGATGAATACTCTCTCCACCCCGAGCGTCGGCCAGGTGCTGCCGAAGCAAGAGCTGAAAGAGAACGCGAGCGAGAAATGCTCGCAGAACGAAGAGAAACAGCCCAAGTGGAAAGACAGGTTGAAGCTCTTCGCCAAATAGGAAGAAGACGTCCAGAACACAAAGGAAAATAGGAGTTTAGTTATGTCACTTACCATACAACAATCATCCGTCAACGCTAGAGGGGATCAACTGGATCAGCAGGTTCAATCAAGGCCCGCTCAGGAAAATGCTGCCTCGACAGAAGCGGAGCGCCACGCAGAAAGGGGAGATCAAGCTTATAGGGAAGGGGATCTACTTGGAGGCCTTCTCCTTCCGCTTGCCTCGCTGGGGCAAAGATGCGCAGTCATTTATGCATCCATGCAAACTCGAATCGCCAATGCTGCTCGAAAGGCCGCACTCACTGAGCGGCTCACTCCTGAAGGACTTGCCCCCATCATCGAATGGAGAGGAAATGGGGCAGCTCTCTCTGGTCGAGTAGTCGGCTATGAGCACAGAGCATCTCACTGGTCGCCCGCTCCGTATCTGAATGGACAAAATCAAGTCCAAATCACACAGCAGGAATATTCCTGGAAAACGAGAACCCCCCCTACAGTAAATGGGAGAATCAGTGGAGAGGACATAGGAGGAACAAGACACTACTTTCGGGGGAAAGACCAGCGTGGGCAACCTTTTGTAATGATCCCTGCAAATGGAGGATTTGTCCCTGTAAAGCATGGAGGCGATCCTCAGCTTAGAAACTGGCTCGCTCCTGTGGGGCAAGCTGTCTACCCAATTGTATTTGATAGACATGGTTGCCGCCACCCAGCATACCCAAGAGTTAATTATGCAGCTCATGGCTTTCAAGAGGTGCGTGATTGGCGAGGTCGGACTTGCTGGTGGCCCCGGGGAAACGGCATTTTTTCCCCTCGTCCTGCTGAAGTCCCAGACTCTCACATAACACCTCTTCATACCGAAAGAAGAATTAGCAGAATTCCTCCCCCCGCTATTAATCAAACAGGCACAGCGGTGGCCCGAGGTGTGGGCGTTGGGGTCGATCTGGTGCTCAAGGTAGGAGGTGTTTTTGGGGGCATTTATCTAGCGGGTCCGAGCGCTGGAGCCGCTATTGCTGTTGGAGCATCTCAGTTGACTGTTGCAGATCATGTTGTGCGAGGATATCAAGATTTCACGGGGGATGCTGCGCGGCTACAACTCTATCATGAACAGGTTGCTGCCAGGCAAGAAAGGGTTCGTGAACAAGAAGGAAACCTTGCTAACCAAAACAGGCAGGATGAGATCCTAGTTCATGCGATCCAATCGGATGAGGCCTCTCTGGACCCAGAAAGGCGCCCAGGCGCTGCCGAAGCAAGAGCCGAGAGCAAACGAGAACATAAAATGCTCGCAGCGCGAAGAGAAACAGCGATTGCTGAAGCACGGCGCCAAGCTCTTGAAAACCTCGGAAGAATCCGTCCTGAACACAAGGGATAGACTCACGCCTTGGCTAGCTTGCGGGTTTGAGAGTTAAAGCGTCCAAGGGTTTGCTTCAGAAGGGAAAGAGCGAGCGCTTTACTCGTTCTCTTCTCTTCGGAATCCTCCATCATAGAGAGAGATTCGGCAAACTGGGTGCAATACATCTCGAGCTCAGGGTGTCTGGGCAAGTAGACTCTGCTAGCCACCTGAAAACCTTCAGTAAGGGAGCGGAGCGCCTCCGAATCTTTTCCCATCGCCTGATAGATCTCTCCCATCACCTGGAGCGTTTTCACTTCCTGAGGATGCTCTTCCTTATGAACCTCCCGCCAAAAATGGAGCGACTCGGTGGAATAAATTAGCCCCTCTTCATATCTCTCAAGGCCAAAGAGACAGGCCCCGATCTCTTTGCAAGTAGCAGCTAAAAGGGGATGCCCTTCAGGAAACATCCGCTTTAGATATCGATAGGCCTCATAGTTATAGGTAAGGGCTTCTTCGTATTGCCCAAGTTCACGGACTCCTCGCGCTAGCCTCCGGAGTGCTCTGGCCACATCAATATGATCTTCTCCATGGCAATTACGGATGATTTCAAGAGCTTGGTGGTGGAAGTGTACCCCCTCCTCAGTCTGCCCCAACCCGAGGAGACAATGCCCTATATTGCTATAGGCAAAAGCGAGAGTAATATCTCCACCACCCAACGCAATAGAGGCGTCAATCGCTCTTTTACTAAAGCCGATCCCCTGTTGATACTCTCCAAGGCCTCTCAGGCATTCGGTATTATTGATCAAATAAGTACAAATCACTGGATGGTTCTCTGGATCGGGATAGATCCGCTCGAGCTCGGCTTTGTATTTCGCCATAAAACCAGGGCCGACAATAGGATTCCCATTATAGTTGTGCGCACCAGCAGAAAGTTGGGCGTAAAAGAGGGTGCTCCTGCCTGTTGGAAACCCTAGCTCCTGAAGTAAGCGAGCGCCCCTTTCACAAGAGGCAATAGCTTCACGATTTTTACCCAGTCGGAAAAAGATCCACCCTTGCTGAAGAAGAGCCCGAACAAGAAACTTGCTTTGTTCCAAACTAGACTGCGTGAAAATTTCAATCGCCTGGTCTATTTTTTCTACAGACTCGAAATACTTTCCCCTTTGAGTTAACAAAGTGGACAGAGAAATTAAGATTTGCCCCATCTCCGAGCTCTTCTCTCCGAAAGCCTCGGAGCCGAGCTGAGCAGCCCTTCGCAGGTCCTGCTCCCCCTGTTTAAAATGGCAAAGACAACTCTGCGCATCTCCCTTCATATGATAAAGACGAGCCAAAACTACTTGAGGGCCATCCACAATTTTTTCAGCATGTTCAATCACTTGAGCATACTTCCCGGTGATGTGAAACCATTCAGCTATTTTCATCAGAAAAAAGGGGGAAAGCCCTTCTATTCCTTTTTCCTCAAGAGCAAGAGCATGAGAAAACCAGTCTTCTTCAAAATCCCAGCTTTCTGGATGGTGCCGGTCGAAGTGGGCATTCTCTATAAGAAGTTCGACAGCAAGGTTCATTTGCACTTTAGGATCGAGTTGCTGCTCTTGAAGGAGATGGCGCATCAAGCGGTGGATAGAAAAAGTCCGTTTTTCAGGATTGTACGTAATTAAGGCCAGTTGAGCTAAGCATCTCACAACCTCATCACTCTTTCCCTCAAACAAAGGGGCCCCCTCGAGCCACTGAATTGGGATATTTTCAGGAGCAAAATAGGAGCAAATCTCGAGGAAATCGATCGCGAGAGGGTTTTCTTCCCTTAGCTTATTGAGCGTCATTTGCCATACACTTTGGAGTGTGTGCGCATATCGATCATCTTCTGATATGGGGACGCCAACTAGAGTCTGTTTTTTTTGAAACCCCTCTAGATACCGGGCTACATTGATGCTTGGAGTTTCCCGAATATAGTGAGCTGCTTGGTTAAGAACTAGTGGATAATAGTGGAGCTCCTTAGCAAGTTTTCGAACTTCTGGGGACCAGTTCTCACCCGTGACTCGGAGAAAAAGAGCTTCCCCCTCCTCAGGAGAGAAAAAGGGAACCTTTAGGCACTCTTCAGGATTCCTTCGCACAGAGCTCTGCCTCGAAGTGATCAGGACCGAACCCCCTCGATGGGGAAGCTCATCATCTTTCCACTGCCGATCCACATTATCTAAAATGAGAAGCCAAGGTTTTCTCCCCTTCATCTCTTCGAGATGCCCATGCACCTTCCGCTTTACAACAGACAAAGGAGTCTTTTCATCGGAATAGATCCCGAGCCGCTCAGCTAGCCCTCGATATCCTTGATCAACTCCTTCTTCAGTCTCACAGTGAAATAGCCAAACCAGGGAAAAGTTAGAAAGGTGATCATTGGCAAATTTGAGAGCTAGTTCACTCTTTCCGACTCCTCCAATCCCCCACAATACTTTGACGCGAATAGGTATGGAAGAGCGCAAGACCCTAATGTTCGGAAGAAGAGCTTCCTCAAGCCTCTGTAGCATGGCTTTCCTTCCCACAAAATCTGAGTGAGGGACCTGTAGAGAAACCGGAGGGGGTTCTGCCAAAGCTTGCACTGATTTTGGAACAAAAAATAGAGCCAACAAGACCAGCGTGAGCAGTCCGATCGCCCACAAAACTCTCCGTCTCTTCCGGATACGGAAAAGGCGACTCGACGGGAGAAGGGGAAGTTCTAAATCCCCCTCCTTACTGGAAGAAAAAGAGCCTAACATCAACAGAGAATCCTACCACTTTGAGTGAAAAAGGGCAACTGAACCTCCGTAATTAATACGAATATTCAATTTTAGACAATATACACGATACTCTCCGTATCCAAGTAACCCAAGAAGGAGAAGACCCATGCAACCAGTAGACAGAACACCCCAAGAACCTGCGCGATCAATGCGCCTTGAAGGAAAAAGACATACAGCCAAAGCAAGAGAAAGTTCCCTATTCTTTGCAAAAGCTTTTGGAGAAGCCACAGGAGTCACCCCCTTATTCTCCATGTTTGCCCGCACGGCAGAACCCCGAGAGGTGCGAAGGGAAAGGAGGTTGCAAGCAAGGGCTCATCGCAGTCCACCCAGCCACATGCGCGCTCTTGATTTTTTTCAACTCCATGACCATCAGGCACGACCTTCTAGGTCCAACGAAGGATTTTCTCGTCCATTTGAAGCTCCTACCAGCATCTCTTTCCCATCTTCGTTCGAAAAAGAGCGGGGAATAGCGCGACGGAAAAGCCCAAGTGAAGCACGTGGATATCAATTCAAAATGTCTCAACCAAAAGTCCCCGACTACAATTTTCCCATCAATGAAGCTGGAGAGATTGAAATCGACACATCGTTTGTCAAAGACCTCCAAGAGAAAACGATGCGCGAGGAGTGCCACAAGATTTTTTTCTCTGACCCAATCATTCGGAGCCCAGGAACCATTCATCTCGCGGGGCTATCCCAACAGACTCACACCCCTCCCGCAATTGAAGCGCCCCCTACAAGGCAAGAACAAATTGGAGCCCTCCTTGAAAAGCATCCTCAGTACAAACCTATGTACGACCGTTTAGAAACTAGACAAGACCGTCTAGATACCCAGATGAACACTAAACACGATCGAAGGCTACAACTCTATAAAGAAAAACTCCCGGAACAAGTCGACTCCCTGGAAAAACGGTTTGAAAAAGAAAGCGATCGTCGCTCGGGGCAAAGAGATCGAGCCGAAGAGGGGTTTTACCAAAGACTCTTGAAAATGGATGGGGCAGCGAGTCAGCCTCCTGCTCCTCAGTGCTACACACCTCCAGCCCCTACACCGAAAAAGAAAAAGGGTTGGTTTGACAAAACATTAGATTTCTGCACGGACACCTATAAGGATTACGTTAAACCCCCGATTAGTGGCACGATCGATGTAGTGACGGATGCAGGGAAGCTAGCCAAGGAAGTGGTCACTTGGGGAGATATCGAAGGAGCAACAGGCCGATTGATTCAGGATGCAGGGAAGCCCATCACCAAGCCCCTCCAGTGGTTTGAAGATCAGACAGGAACAAAGATCCAATTCTCGGATGATGTTGAAATTCCTGTTGGTTCATACCCCCTTGGAGAACCCAAGCCAAAAAACGACGGTCTCAAGAACACCCCAGTCCCCATGCCCAGAGAAGCTACTTCTTTAGGGGAGGGACTTGCACCTGTAAGTTCAAGCCTCGGGCAAGTCTCTGAAGAAGAGGCTATGATCGATAAGCTCTCCCATCGAGATCTACCTCTCGAAGAGTATGGGCCAAAAGCATATATTGGAGAAGTGGCATCTCCAGGAGATGGAAGTTCCGACAAATACAGCTATGATCCAAATACCGATATTCTAAACATGTTCCAGGAGCGTGGGGTAAAAGTAGGGGTCAGCTTTGCAAAGCATCCCCTAAAACCTGCGTATAAAGTTGGAAAAGCTCTTGATGGAGACAATCCAGTCGGAGACACACTTTTGTATACCGCTGAGCAGTTCATCCCACCTGGAGCAAAGACTACCTACAAGGTGGCTAAGCATACGCTCGGTTTCTATAACGACTTCTATCTTGATTACCTACCCAAGCTAGAAAAAGAGAATCCGGCGGCTTACCAAGAGCTCAGAGATACCATGAATGTAACGACCTCTTTCCATCCTGCAGCCAAACTTGTGGATATGGTTTATGGCCCTGATGGCCCTATTCGACAGTATCAAGCTTCGGTTGAGAAGAGCTGGGATGAAGTACGCCAAGACCCTGATAAGTTCTATGCAGAATCTATCAACAGCTGGGTAAACACCTCCCTTGCTTCACCCGAAACGATCCGCCAAATGGCACCTGTAATCGAGCAGCTCGGAATTGAAAATGAGCTGGATGCAAGAACCTACAGAAAAGTCTTTGGCAAAGACAAGCCATAACAGACTTTATCCTAGCCCTCGCCAGCATGGCGGGGGTTTTCTCAAAGACATACGTATTTAATACGAATTTCATCAACTCTATCATTTTTGATATATTTCTTACCGAAACATTACCAAGGAGGCTACAATGGCTATTCAACCTGTGCAAGGACATGGACGTTATCAAGGAGTTTTCGATCGGATAGAACGAAGAATCACGGTATTAAATAGAGAAAACACCGCATGGGCGAGCTTTAAAGTTCTAACCTTGCATTGGGAGCGTAAACTGGCATCTATGGACTGCCTTTGCCCAATCCTTTATCCCAATCACCAGCCAACACCTCCACAAGTCACGATTGAAGATGCTGCAGCGGTAAGAGCTCGAAGAGAAAGGGAAATTAGAGAAGAGCTGCTACCCTCGGGACTTCGCAATCTTGCCGTGATGACATGGACACAGGAAGGGGAAGCTTTATCGGGATTTGTTGTCGGCTACCTACACGCGCCCAATTGCTGGTCAAATGCCCCATATACCGTTGAGGGAGAATCCGCTCCACAGCTTAGTAGTCTCGAGGCTGACCGAGGAGATCTAAGGCTTACGAAACGAGCGCCCACAATAGATGGGACAGCAAGGGGGACGGTGTCAGGAGGTCCTGAAGGAATAGAGATTCCGAGGAGCTACTACTCCAGAATTGATCTAGGAGGAAAAACCATCGTCATGATCCCAGCAATGGAAGAAGGGTTCGTGCCCGCTCTACATGGAGGTGATCATCGCAATCAAAATTGGCTCTCTACTGCGCGAGGTGTAAGCCAAATTGTGATGGATCGATGGGGCGTACGGCATCCCGCTTATCCAGGGTTAAGCTATAGAATGCATGGGTTCGCACCTCAAGAGGATTGGAGAGGGAGGACTGTCTGGGTTCCCAGTGGATATGCCTTTATCGCTCGGCCAGAGCGGGCACCGGTCACCTATTTTCCTCCCACGCACCAGGATACACTCCCTCCACCTCCTGAAAATAATAGAGATTATATGGAGATTGCCGCGAGGGGCATAGGAGTTGTTATCGATGTAGTAACGTTTAGCCATAATTGGCGAGTTGGCCGCGGAACAGCGGAGCCAAGGATAATTGCTGAACGGCTGGTACAACAACATCCCATCCAGTTTGGAGGTCTCGGCACGCAACTTGTCGGACTCTTCCACACCTTTCGAGGAGACCGGAGTCATGAATGGCAAATATGGATGAATCAGGTCACTGAAGAGCATCGGCTGCAAGGGCGACAAAGAACGCATACAGCCACAATAGAAGAAACTCTTATAAGTGACCAAACTGACCTCGAAAGAGATCAGAGGATTCAACAAGAGAGAGAAAGGGCACAACGTGACATTGGTGTTGCGCAGGCCCAGCAAGCAGCTGCAAATGCTCGAAGAGAAGCTGCTCAAGAAGAGCAGAGGGCCGAGGCATTGCGGCGGATGGGCAGACGCTAACTCTCTTAGATACTAGCCAGCTTTCTTGCCTGAGAGTGGAAGGGGCCAAGCACCTCTTTCACAATCGGGAGGAGAACTTCTTTCTCTTTCCTAACCGCTTCGAAATTTTCTAGAGAGGCTAGATCAGCTACATGCTCTTTCAAGTCAGGATGTCCTCTGCGATATTTTTTATGGGCTACCTTCAGTGCTCCCATATAGGCCTCGGCAGCAAGAGACGGCTCTCCGAGAGCTTCGTAGATCCTTCCCATAACTTGGAGGGTTTTCGCCTCTTGGGGATGCCCTTCAGGATGGGTCTTCTGCCAAAAGGCAAGCGCCTTCTCGCAATAGAGGAGCCCCTCTTCGGGTTTTCCAAGGCCCAGGAGACAAGCTCCCCTGTCCTTCCAAGCAGCTGCAAGGACTGGGTGACCATAGGGAAACGTTTCTATAAGAAAGCTTTCCGCTAGGTCAAGATGAGCCATCGCATCGTCAAAACGCTCCACCTCACGCAAAGCTCTAGCAAGACGTCTTCTGCCTCTAGCAATATCGAGATGGCTCTCCCCTCTCAGGCGAAAGAGCTTTTCCAGCGCCTGCTCATGGTAGCTAATCGCATTGTCGAGCTGACCTACTTTGAGAAAACAATGGCCCATATTGCTGTAAATGAATGCAATCGCTTGTCCGTCTACGATGAATATGAGCCTACTTTGATTTAAGCCTTCTTTCCCAAGTTCTATCCCCTTTTTATATTCCCCAATGGACCGGCACACCTCAATCTCATTTGTGAACCTATACCGATTAAATGGATGCTCATGATGAAGGATTTTTTGATAGATCTCATTTAGCAACGTGGAATAGTGGACCGCTTTTTCTCCCTCTCCCATGTAAACATATATGCACGAGAGGCCCGCATAAAGAGCGGTTTGCGCCAGAACCCCTTTTCTACCTACCTGCTCCAAGCAAGCGAGGCCTTTTTTTAAGGAATCGACATCTTGATGATTTTTCCCCTCACGAAAAAAAATAAATGCCTGTTTACCATAAGCTATTGCCAGTTCTTCAGGATACTGCTTGGCAAAAGGAAGAAGCAGTTTGATTCCCTCTCTCACAGCTTGAAAGGCACGATCATACTCCCCAATCCGACAATAGGTCGACGCCATCTGAGAAAGAATCATTCCTAAAAGAGCCTCTCCATCTGCGGGAATCTCTTCGCAGATCCTCACTCCTTTTTGCATTACCTCTACCGCTTTCTTCAATTCCCAACCACGGTCTAAGCAAACACCCTTAAGAAGATAGAGATGAGAGATGAAGAGGGGCTTACTCCCATATTTCAGTGACAGATCGATGTAGCGAATCGATTCGCCGTCCTCCCCAAAGATATAGGCCCACTCCGCCGCTTTAAAACAAAGCTGTGCAAAGAGCTCAGGATTGATCTCTTCTTCCATTTCGAAATTGGCTAGTAGGGAGGAGGCATGGGAAGGCCAAACAAGTCCCCAGTCCCACCCTTCCGAATTGCGCCAACTAAAATTCGCATTCCTCACAAGAAGGTCTATCGCTTTGGTTGCCTGCTCAGCAGGTTCGGTTTGCTGGAGTTGAAGGGCTCGCCTGAGAAGTCGATGAAAGTCAAAACTGCGAGTTTCCCGGTTATAGGTAATCAACGCAAGATGTTGAAGACGTCTTAGGATTTCTGCCGTTTTTTCTCCAAATTCTTCCGACTCTTCAAACCATTCAATGGGAATATTGTCGGGGGCATAATAGGAACATACTTCGAGAAAGTCGACCGCAAGAGGGCACTCCTTTCTAAGTTTATCTAGAGTCACCTTCCATACAGCCTCAAAAGTGCGCCCGTATCGGTTGTCTTCAGAAATCGGAGTTGAGAGGAGATCGCTCCCTTCAGCAAACTCCACTAAACATCTCTTAATATCTGTGCTTGGCGTCTCTCGGATTAAGTGAGCAGCCTGGTTGACCACCAGTGGATATCCATAGAGAGCTTGGACAAGAGCCCCCATCTCCTCAGTTTTCTCTTCTCCTGTGACTTTTGCTAGGAGATGAACCCCTTCTTGTTCTGAGAACGAGGGGACTAGGAGACACTCTTCGGGGTTGCGCCTTACGGAGCTCTCTCTCGAAGTGATGAGCACTATACCTCCTCTGTTGGGGATCTCATCATCACCCCACTCTCGCTCTACGTTATCATAAATGAGAAGCCAAGGCTTTCCCCGCATTTCTTCGAGATGAGCATGGACTTTCTGCTTGACTACATCCGGTGGATTCTTTTTATCTACATAGATCCCCAAACGCTCAGCTAGAGTATGGTACCCCTGAATGATCTGCTCATCACTTTCACAATGGAAGAGCCACACAAGAGAAAACTTTCCCAGATGCTCATTGGCAAACTTGACCGCCAACTCACTTTTCCCCATCCCCCCGATCCCCCAGAGGTTCCTCACTTTAACGGGGGGAGAGGCTCCGAAGCGCCATCTTTCGGGAAGTAGATCCTTTTCAAGCTTTTTTAAAATAGGCTTCCTTCCAATGAAGTCGGGATGAGCCACCCTCAAAGAGACAAGGGTAGGCGGAGAAAATATCTCTGGGCTTTTTTGGATAAATCCAAAAAGGATGCATGCAAAAAGACTTGCCCCGATGAGCAAGGATACCCTACGCCTTTTACGAAGACGGAAAAAGCGGGTCGAAGGTAAGTCAGTAGAGGGTTCAAGGTCCATGGGTGTCCACCTCCAAGTTTGAGGACGAATTGTATCAAGTTTTGAAAAAAAAGGAAACCCCCTCCTCATTACGTACGTAATCAATACGAATATTCAAAATTTCACTCTCCCAAGCAGACTTGTTGGCAAGTTTTGATCAATCCCAAAGGAGGACGTGATGACACCTTGCGCTAAAGCCGCAGAGCTCAACTATTCTGCACAACAACATCTTCAACAATGTATTCAAAGAGAGGAGCGCGCGCTCCAAAACTACATGAAAGATGGCTCTGGAATTGAAGTCTTTGGCACCCAGCTTGGGATTTCCTATCTGAAGTTCTGGGATCTAACCCGCCATATTGCTTTTATATGGACCCCTCCACATCAACCACCAGCTCCCAGAAATCTCATAACTTCATCTGCTCCACCTCCTGATCCTGATGCAATAAGAAAAGAGCGAATTCGAGCACAAGTCACCATTCCTGGAATTGTCACTATCTTCCTATGGAGAGGAGAAAGAGAGACGCTTTCTGCTCGAGTAATAGGCTTCAAAGCTAGCAGCTCTCCCTCCTGGTGGAAAGCTCCCTACATAGATGGACAGGCTCCTGCTATATGCATGAATCAACAGCATCAGCGCAGGCACCCTGAAACCCCTCTTATTAATGGAAGAGAGACAGGAACAGAAGTCGGCGGAGAGCGCGTCTATTTTAAACGAGAAGGGAGCAATGGGAGAACTTTTGTGATGATTCCGGCGAATCAGGGATATGTTCCTGTTAGGCATGGAGGTGACCCGTTAACTGGAGACTGGCTCGCTCCAGTTGCACAAAATATCCACAAAATCGTCTTTGATACTCATGGGTGGAGACATCCGAGCTATCCCGATGTGGATTATGAAAAACATGGGTTCCAGAGTGTCCGAGACTGGAGGGGACGCATATGCTTCTGGCCTATGCGAAACGGAGACTTTCAAGAGCGCCCAGACAGAGTTCCCCTAACGCATATACGACCCCTTCATGAACATGAAGACATCCCTCGAGTTTCCCTTCCTGCATCAAATGACCAACAACGGGGAAGAATAAGGGGAGTAGCCGTGGCACTTCAAACAGCTGCCTATGCGAGTGGTTTAGCTGATGCGTCGTCTTTAACCGGACGGGTGGCAGCAGGTGCTGTACAAAATCGTTTAGCCAGCGAAGCTGTGGAAGCCTACAGAGAGCTCTCGGGAGAAGCTCGACAACAAGCTGAGTATTTGGAAGCGGTCAGTGCGCGGAATGAACGAATCTCTAGGAGAGGCTCTAACCTAAGAGACCAAGACCAGCACAACAGAGAACTCACCCTCCGAATACAAGAAGATCGGAGTAGCCTCCATCCTGAAATATTAGCGCATGCAGCAGAGCAAAGGTTAGCCGAGCTAAGAGCAAGAGAGCAGATCTCCACAGATGCTCACAGGCAAAGAGAAGAGCTCTCTACGCAAGAAGAGAGAAGAAGAGCTGAAACCCGCCTTCCCCTTTTAGAGAGGGAAGAGCGAATCGCTCTGATCAAACTGCAAACAGCCCGCGAACACAAAGGATAATAGGAGGATTAGTATGTTCTTACCCACATTGCCCACGATAGAAGATCGGCTATCCTCCAAAAGAGGAGAGCAACCAGCAGAAAAACCTTTCCGACATGGTTCGGTAGGGAGGTTCAGTAACCTAAGTATCTTGATCCCGCAAAAAGAAAGAGAGAAAATTCGCGAATTTGCAAACAACTATCTAGCCACTTTACCGCCTCCTCATGAATTCCAAGGAAGCTCTAGCCGCATGATAGAACACCGGGGATATTCATCAGCAAGTACGCGCCTCGAGTGTGATTCAGCCATAAAATCTGAATGCAAAGATCGAGGGAAAAGAGCTTTCTCATCTTTTTCGATGCTGACAAAGACTTCAACTTCATCTTTCCAACTAGATCTAATTGAAAATCAACTCCGGCAAATGCAAACAGAAGAGCTCCTGCCTCCCAAAGTCGCTGCAGGCGATGACTTGATTCATATCGACACCTCTATGCTTAAGAAAGCGGAAGCCTCTGCAGAAAGTTCAAGCAGGAGACATTATACGGGATTATTTTTCTCACAGCCAATACCAAAAGCTCCGAGTTGGAGCTCCCTTCCTTTCGGTCCGCTTGGAGTGATAAAAGTCTCTCACTCCTCATCTCGAGTAGGTCTCCTTTCTTTCGAAGATCGATCTATCCCTCTTTTCTTGAATAATAGACCCCCAACTGCTCAAGAACAGTTCGACCGGCTTCTCGACAAGTATCCGGTGGATAAACATGCGCATCTCAGAAATCGAGCAAACAGAGAAGCTCGGCAAGAGGCCGTAGTGAAAAGACAAGAAGAAAGACTGAAACAGCTAGAGAAACGGAAACCCGTGCTATACGCAAGATACCAAAAAGCCTACGATGCTCAAAGAAGCTCTTTTGCTCGCAATGAAAAAGCGTGGGACAAACATTTTCTTAAATCATTGCAGAGGAAGGAAAAAGTCCCTGAGGTTGCTCCGCAAAAAAAGAAAAAAGAAAAAGGCTGGGGAGATAAAACGGTAGATTTCATCACTACGTATGTCTGGAAAAAAGGGCTCGCCCGTATTGGGGAAGGGTTTGAGGCAGTGACCGATAAAATTGGTGACGGATGTGAGACAGCTTTGACCCCTTTGGATGAAGGACTCAAATCTTTCCGAGAAAAAACAGGAGTTCGGATTCAAGGTGAGGTAAGCCTTGGTTCTATCTCCATTGGCCCAGATCTTTCAAGGGATAAAATCACCAAGACTGGAGCAGATGTTCCTGCTCAGCAAGTAAAAAAAGAGCCCTCACCTTCCGAGCCCAGCTCGATCAGTGCTGACGGTCCATCGAAATATACTTATAATCCCGACGTTGATGTTGTGAACATGTTTTTCGAGAGGGGGAAAAGACTTGGTGTAAGCCTAGGGAAACATCCAGCAAAGCAGCCTTTCCGTGTCACACAAATCATGGCCAGGGATGACAAAGCAGGAAGACTTCTCCTTTATATGGGTGAGCAGTTTATCCCCCCAGGCGTGAAACCTGCCTATTCAACAGCCAAGCATGCGATTGGCTTTTACAACGATTTCTACCTCAACTACCTCCCAGAGCTAGAAAAAAACAACCCAAAAGCCTACGAGGACTACCGCGCTGTCATGCGTGTCACCACCTCTTTCCACCCAGTAGCAAAGCTGGTGGATATGGTTTATGGGCCGGACGGCCCCATTCGCGAGTTCTATCGAAAGTCCGATGAGGCAAGAACAAGGCTTCAAGAGAACCCAAAGGCTTTCTACGGGGAGTCGTTCAACCAGGCTGCCAAAAATCCTAGGTATTCACCAGGGACCATGCGCAAAATGGCTCCCATCGTGGAAAGACTGGGGATTGAAGATGAGCTAGACGACCTGGCTTACAAAAAGATCTTCGGGAAGGAGCGCTAATCAATGAGCTTGTAATATCCCAGTGTCACCACACTATTGTGGGCCATGTGGGCGACCGTTGAGACTAGTCGTCCACCACTGATTTCTCGCATTAGAGCATAAAAAACACCCAGGACTGCAGTTGCGAGGAAGATGGAGATATTGCTTCCTTGTTGAAAAGGACTTAAGTGAACAGCCCCAAAAAAGAGGCCATTTCCTCCGATCCTTCCCGCTGTGCGAGCAATCCCCTCTCCTGAAACAGCAGAGATCCAATTGAGCTCACGGAAGATATACTCTTCGATAATGGGGACAAAGAAGGTGATCAAAGCGACAACGCCTATCCTAAGAGCTACACGAAGGATACAGTTTTCCCGGCTTTCGACCCAATCGAGGATCTGCATCGCCTCCTGACGAGCTCCGAGGTGCAGTGGCGTGGCTTCACTCATCATGGGGGAATTCCTTCGGCTCCTGCTTCAAACCAGGCCTTCAGCTCTTTTAGAGAAGCCGTGAGCTTTGCAGCAATCGCTAGCTGCGCCTCCTTTTTCTCGAGATGAGCGAACGACTCGGAGAGGATTGGCGAGCCAAAAACACAAGAGGTCTTTCCGAACAACTTGGGCCATTTTTTGTCTCGGGGAAAGGCTTCATAAGCTCCATCGACATAGGTGGGGATGATCGCTGCTTTCGACTTCATCAAAAGCATTCCGATTCCGGGCTTAATCTCACCCAGCTTTCCATCGGTCCGCTCACCTTCGGGAAAAAGGACTACCTGCTTCTCTTCGCTAAGCAGCTTTAAAATCGTTTTGAACACCGAAACATCGGCCACCCCTCCATGGACTGGATGAGTATTCAGCTTCCGAATAAACCAGCCAAAGATCGGGTTGCGAAAAAGAGTCACTCGCCCAAGAAAATGTACTTCTTCAGGCCAAGATGAAGAAACTAGAGGAGGATCATAGTAGGAGGTGTGGTTGGGAGCGATGATCGCCGCCCTTTTCATCGAATGCTCAATCCCGTAGACTTTATGCCGATGTAAGAGCTTAAAGTAGAGCCAAGCGGTAAAAATAACGAACCGGTAGATCGGGCGCATATTCCGGCAGTGAAGAAACCCCGGGAGAAGTTTTTCCGAGCGTGTGTGATAGTAGTCGACGATTTTATCAACCACTTCTTCGATGGTGAGAGAAGATGTGTCTACTTTGAAGGCTCCTTTCGGGCACTTGAGTGGCGCCAGCTTGCGCCCCTTATCAAGGGAATCGCGCCGCTTCAGCTCTTTTTTCATTTTCTCTGGATCGAAAGCCTTCGCCTCTTCGGGAAGCTTGGCTTGCATCTCTTTGAGTCTTCGCTCAGCGCGCATTTTCGGGCTCGCTTTGAGGAAGATCTTTACTTCGGCGTTGGGAAAAACAACCGACCCCATGTCCCTTCCTTCAAAGACGGCATTCGTCTTGTGCCCATAGGTGCGTTGGATCACCCAGAGCACTTCACGCACTTTGGGCATCGCCGCAACCTGGGAGACAATCTCGTTAATTTTCTGGGTTCGGATCTCTCCAGTCACCTCCCGCTCGCCCACAAAGTAGTGGGTCTCTCCATCATGCTCGCGGATGTCAAAGGTGAACTTGTCGAGGAGGTTGGAGATCGCCTCTGTGTCTTCTAGAGAAATCCCTTGGTCGAGGATCGCCCACGCAACTGAGCGGTACATCGCCCCCGTGTCAAAGTAGGGGAGCCCCAAACGCTCGGCCACTTTGCGCGCCACGGTGGTTTTCCCGGTCCCTGCCGAGCCATCTATTGTCAGGATCATAGTTGCGCATAGCCTCGGAGGTAGAAGTAGACGATGGGGGCCGTGAAGATGAGCGAGTCGAGCATATCGAGCACTCCACCAAGCCCTGGAATTTTATTGCTGTCTTTCACCATCGCATCCCGCTTGAGGAGCGACTCAGCCAAATCGCCGAGCTGGCCAAAGACACCGATCAAGACCCCGAGCCAAAGAGCATCGACAAAGGCGAGGGGAAACGAGTCCCCTGCAAAACTTCGTCCAAGATAGACCATCCCGAGACTAAGCCCAATCGTGCAGACTAGACCTCCGACTGCCCCTTCAACAGTTTTCTTTGGGCTAAGCACTGGAGCAAGTCGCCTCTTTCCCCAAATTCGCCCGATAAAATAGGCACCGATGTCGGTCACTTTGGTGACGAGAATGAGGTATACGATCCACCACCTTCCATCTTCTACGGTAGAGGGGGCGATTGGGTAGAGAATCGCAAGCATGTAGCTAAGCGGCACGGCGACATAGACCACCCCAAAAAACTCAACAGCCACGTTGACCAGCGCCTCTTCAGAGCGGCGGAACCGGTTGAGGAAGAAGAGGCCCACACCGACGGCAAAAACAAAAATAGGGAGCTCTTGGGACTCGGTCCATTTATGGGCGACAAAAAAGGCGACCACTTCGCAAGCGGCAACGATCCCCATGAGGTAGATCGCAGGCTTCAGCCCCTTCATCTGGCACAGTTGCCCATATTCCCAGACACCCACAACGGCCATGGCTGCCACCCCTGCAACAAGAAGAACGCTCACAAAGGGGTTTGCCGCAAATACGATGAGGCAAATCACCACCACGAGTGTCCCAATAGTCAGGAGTGTTCTCTTACTTAAATCTGCAAATCTATCTAGTTTCATCTTTTCCCAGCCTACGTTCCCGTTTCTGAAAGTCCAAAATAGCACGGAGAAAGTGTTTTTCGCAAAAATCGGGCCACAGAACCTCCGTTAAAAAAATCTCTGCATAGGAGATCTGCCAAAGAAGAAAGTTGCTAATCCGGGACTCTCCGCTTGTCCGGATCAGAAGATCGGGATCTCCCCACTTGGCTGTGTCGAGATGAGCACTCAAAGTGGCTTCGGTGATCTCTTCGGGCCGAAGCTTGCCATCTACACACTCTTTAGCGATTTTCTGCGCTGCTCGCTTAATTTCATCTCGCCCTCCATAGCTGAGAGCAAGGATCAATTCAATCCGATCCCCTTTCGCCGTCGCTTCGATTGAGTTGGCCAATACCTTTTGCACATTTTCGGGAAACTTCGAGATGTCTCCGATTACACTCAGACGAACTCCCTCTCTTACCATTTCAGGAGTTTTTCTTAGAAGAAAAGTCTTCAAAAGGCGCAGGAGGGACTGGACTTCGAGTTTGGAGCGGTGCCAGTTTTCGGTTGACCAAGCATAGAGAGTGAGTGCTTCCACGCCCAATTGAGCGGCAGCGCGCAAGATCGTCGAAACCCCTTCAGCTCCTCGCCAGTGCCCTGAAACTGGAGGAAGCCCCTGCCTCTTTGCCCAACGACGATTCCCATCCATCACAATAGCCACGTGACTGGGAACTTTAAATCGCTCCACCTCGGTAAGCTCGTCAGCAGAATAAAGCTCGATGATTCGTTTTTCTTCAGCAATAGCGGTTAGCATTTACATCCACTCCTGGTCGATATGGATTGTTTCTTCCCGAGCGGGACCAACCGAAATGGTTGAAATGGGGACGCGGCAAAAATCCTCGACAAGATCGATGAATTCCCGAGCTTGCTTAGGAAGGCCTCGAATTTTGCGGATGCCGCGGGTTGGGGTTTTCCAACCTGGAATCACTTCGTAGTTCGGCTCGAGCCTGGCTATGTCTTCAGCAAGGGCTGGAGGTCTGTCGACTTTTTTCCCATTCAACGTATATCCAGTACAGACTTTGATCTGCTCTAGATGATCGAGCACATCGAGTTTGGTGAGCGCCAGATTGTCGACCCCGTTGAGCTCAACAGCATACCGGGCAAGAGCAAGATCAAGCCAACCAATACGGCGTGCTCTTCCTGTTGTCGTCCCCTGTTCCCGCAGATCATGAGACTGGGTGAACTCATCCAATTCGTGATTCGAGATCTCGGTAGGTAAGGGCCCCTCTCCTACGCGAGTCGTGTAAGCTTTAAGAACACCTAGCACTTCAACCACATGTCGAGGACCGATCCCCGCTCCAGCACAGATCCCACCAGTCAGAGTTGAGGAAGGGGTGACAAAGGGATAGCTCCCAAATACGCCATCGAGAAGAGCTCCATGCGCTCCTTCGAGAAGAACCGTCTCATCCCGAATGAGAGCTCGGTTGAGCCGCCCCTCAACATCAACGACAAAGGGGGCCAACTTTTCACCGTAGGCCACGTACTCAGCATAGATTTTATCTAGATCTATAGGGGGCTCGTTAAAGATTTTTTCGAGCTCGAGATTTTTAAATTGGATCAGGTGGCTAAGTTTCTTTTTGAAAATTTCAGGTTGAATCAAATCGCCCACTCTAAGCCCGATTCGATGAGAGCGATCACTCATGCAAGGGCCAATTCCCCTCCCAGTCGTTCCAACAGGAGCCCCTCCCTTTTTTGCTTCATAGAGGCGATCTAGTCTCTGATGAAAAGGAAAAATAAGGTGGGCCGATGGGGAGAGATGGAGGCGAGAAGAGACAGCAACCCCAAATTTTTCCACTTTCTCAATTTCTTCAACGAGAGATTTGGGATCGACGAGACAGCCACCAGCAACGTAGCAATGGGCCTGAGGTTGAAAAATCCCCGAGGGAATGAGGTGAACACTACATTCTCTCTCTTCGATTTTCACCGTATGGCCAGCGTTATTCCCTCCCATGGAGCGAACAATGTGGGAGGCCTGGCGGGCAAGCATATCGACTACCTTCCCTTTGCCTTCATCCCCCCACTGCAATCCGACAACTATCGCTACTGGCATAAAGATCTCTCAATTAAAACTAGCCTTTGTACCATACCTTCTAAGTTCCTGGAAAGGAATAAATATTTTGAGTGGACAATTTCCCTTCAATTCAGGTACCCTGGACCCTCTAAGGATATGTTTACCCCCTGGAAGTTTCATGCAAAAAAGAACCCGTTGGCAAAAATTTCTCCTCATCGGAGTTACCCTTCTCACCGTCTACAATATTCTCCCCACCATCTTCTTCTATTCGAAGCCGCTCAAAGAGCCGGTTCATGAAAAACAGGCGGGAAAAATCGCTTCCTCAATTATGGAGAGAGTCAATCTCCTTGAGGGGGATTCAAAGGAGTGGCTCACCTCCTTTTGCAAACTCTTAAATTTGAAACCGCAAAACGTCCATTTTGACGAAACGCAACCTCAAAAATTTTCAGTTACTTTTAAGGACTCCAAGGACGCCCAAAAGTTTCGCCAGTTTCTACCTCGCGCCGGTTCACTGATTGCCTCTGTTCCAAGTCAACTTTCGATCATTGACAATGTTACTCCCACCTCAAACACAGTCGACGTTCAAAGAAAAATTCCTGTCCATTTTTCAAAAAGCGATCAGGAGACCTACTTCCAGTTTTCAGAAAAGTTTGACCAGGCGAAAAACCCCACCCCTCTCTACCGCTCTCTCGTCTTCGATCGGGCTCTTCAACTCGGAATGGCCGTCGGAGGCCCTCATGAGAATGGACAACGCCTCGCCTCCCTCCTCGCTCAAGAAGACCCTTCCGCCCGGGCAGAGCTCACCCTCAGCCTAGCGAGCAACCTCCTTTCCTTCGCAAACACCTTCGGTGAAACCAGCGAGCTAGCCAAAAACTACTTCGCCTCGTTTTCTGCCATCGACACCTCTAACAAAACGGCTCTGATCCAAAAATTACTTACCTCGCTTGAGCAGACAAAAGACCAGGTACGGCTCGACCGGATCCAGATCCGCTCAGAAGCGACTGCCCTCCAAGCCGAAGGAGGCTTTTTAAGCACCGCCAAACAGCAAAGGCTCGAAACCCTCGAGTCGCAAGAAGCAACCCTCCTACAAGCTGAAAGCCTGGTGAAGCGCCACAAGCAAGTCTTTGCCTCGAGCACTACCCCTTGGAAAACCCAAACACTCTCGAAAGAACTTGAGCAAAGCTACTTTGCCGCAGTGGAAAAAGGATCCGACCTCCAAACCATCTCCCTTGGTGGCAGAAACCCCTTCGTTCAAGAGATGACCGTCGACTGGAGCAACGAAACCATCGAGCTGGTCCTCCACCCAAGTTTTGCTTCAGCAAAAGCCTCTTTGAGCTCCTACTTAAAGGACAATGCAGATCAGTTCCTCTACAACGAAATTGCCTACAGCACCCGCATCTCTGGGGAAAAAATCACTCCTCGCAGCGGAAACTTCTACGTCAAGTTAAGTGAGATCGAGGGGAGCCAGAGCTTCTTGATGCTCAACCTCGCCCCAATCGCCACCTCTCGCATCGAAGAAGTGCGCGAAATACTAAGCGCTAACTGGCACCCCAAACACCCAGACCTGCAAAGAGAAGCCTTCGCCATCTGGACCGACGCAGAGTACGATACTCTCGCTGCCCATGAAAAAAAACTAGGGCTCCTCCTCCATGCACCGACCACCCAGAAAGGAACCGCGCAAAACGGACTCAACAACAGCTCGATCTACGTGATCGCCCGCGGTCTCGACCAGATCATGCAGAAGCTGCAAGCCTCTCCAAATTCTGAAGACTCCAAGCAATTCTTCGCCGACTTCAACCAACTTAAAGGACTGCTCCAACAGAGCGGCTTCTTTGGCTACCCAGGAAGCACCATCCAGACAAGCCAAGAGTTCGCGGCCGACTTCCTCTTCGAAGCCGAAGACTTTTACCTGCCCCTAGTCAAAGCGACCCGCGAAAACTTCACCCTCCATGGAACAAAGCGACACGCCATCTTGGAATTCTCCAATATGCAGCAGCGCCTTCTCACCGAGAACAAGATTGAAAACCAGATGCATGAAGACCTCCTCAAGTGGCGCGACGACTATTTCGCTGCCCAAGTAGGACTTGGTGGCGCGACCGCCCAAGACATCCCGAAACACACCGAGAGCACCTTCTTTAGCAATCTGAAACTCAGCTGCAAGAAATATTTCCGCGGTGATGACCGAAAAATCCTCAACTGGGGCCTCGACCTCTCTGGTGGAAAAACCGTCCAGATCGCTCTGCACGACCAATCAGGCAAGCCTGTGACCGGCGACATGGAGATCAAACAAGGGATCGACGAGCTCTACAACAGAGTGAACAAAATGGGTGTTTCCGAAGTGAGCATCCGCCGCGAAGGCAACCTGATCACCCTCGACTTCCCCGGCTCCCAAGAACTCTCCGCAAGCGAGCTGATCAAAGCCTCGACCATGTATTTCCACATCGTCGATGAGAAGTTCAACGAGAAAAACCCCTCCCTGGCCACCGCCTCTAACCAGTTCCTCCAAGAAGTCTGGAACGAAGCCGTCGTCACAGGAAGAAAATCCCCCGAAGAAATTAACCAGATCGCTTGGCGACATATGCATGGCGACTCCTCGAACCCTGAAATCGTTCATCCTCGCAGTGAAGCCGCTCGCACCCTGCATGACAATGGTCTTCGCCTAGCAGGGCCAATGGACAGCGGGAAAAGCAACTTATTCAACGACTCAGTCTCCGAAATTGCAATGCTCCGCGGCGAAGACTTCACCGAATGGCATGGCAAAACCCACCCCTTGCTCGTTGTCTTCCGCAACTTCGCTGTCGAAGGCTCCAACTTGAAAAACGTCCAAGGTGGGTACGACCAAAACAAAGGGAACTACCTCGCCTTTGAAATCAAAGGAAAAGAAACTCTTAACTCTGGTGAGAAAATCAACCCCCGCGAAGACCTCTACTCTTGGACCTCACAGTTCTCGAAAGACAAAATCGCTGGAACCCCGAATGCCACCTTCTCAAGCAATGCAGGTTGGCGAATGGCCGTCCTCCTCAACGGCACAGTCATCACTGCCCCAACTTTGAGCTACCCAATTCGCGATGGTGGCTCGATCGAAGGCTCCTTCACCCAACGTGAAGTGAACCAGCTCGAAGCGGACCTCAAAGCCGGCTCCCTCTCCTATACACCACGGATCCTCTCTGAGAAAAACGTCAGCCC
>Ga0180437_10001408_pt1 | contig 41199 bp, 36 predicted proteins | sample SS_ome_4_FD_132410 | JGI IMG/M metagenome (GOLD analysis project Ga0180437, IMG submission 132410) | Hypersaline lake sediment archaeal communities from the Salton Sea, California, USA - SS_3_D_1 metaG | ecosystem: Environmental > Aquatic > Non-marine Saline and Alkaline > Hypersaline >...
CTGGCGGCCATCGCGCTGCCGTTCCTGGTCGCCTATCTGCGCCGCCGGGACCAATGGTGGGCGCTCATCCCGGTCTATGTCTTGCTGGCCGTCGGCGTGATGGTCCCGCTGGCTGAGCAAGGGATTCTCAGCGAACTACTGGTTCCGGCCTACGTCATGTGGGCCATCGCCATCCCGTTCTTTGTGGTCTATGTGCGGGATCGCAAGCAATGGTGGGCGCTCATCCCGGCCGCGATCATGGCCGTCATCGGGCTGTCCTTTCTCATCGCCGAAGCCGCGATCGAGTACGTTGCGCCTGTAGCCCTGATCCTCGTAGGCCTGTGGATAGTGGTGCGCCGGTTTACCCGCGGGGAGCCCACCGCACCCGATGCGCCAGCGCCGACCGGCCCACAGGCCGATCAGCCGCCGGCCGAGTGAGCGCCAGCGCCTCGCGCCGGTTGCGTTTCGCGTGGCTCGAATTCCAGGCCGGTCATGCAGCGGCGTCTATGGGGACTGATCTTTCGCGGCAAGATCCTGCGGGGCATCGGCAGCCCGGTCTTTTTCTGCTCCATTCCCATCGTCGTTTGGATCGTCAAGGCGGTCGACATCCCGTGGATGGTCGTCGGCGCCTTGATCTTGATCGGGATCGGCGTCATCGCCCTGGTCAAAGGGTTCTTTTTGCGCGACGAATAGCCGCGCAGGAGAACGGGCAGCCGCGGACGCCGCGAATCAGCGGGCCTGTGTGGGCAGGAGCGGCAAATAACTGCCGCTCCTGCCCGCCGGGGCAAGTTCGCACGTGCGCCCGGGTTGACGTCGCCGGTCACACTCGGCGGCGGACTGTGCGATACAGTGATGTTTTGAAACGGTGCTTTGGCGGAATCGGGTTCTACTTGGGGCAATGGGATATGCCCGTGCCATGGTTAAGTACGTCGCGATCAGCCTGTCCTCTCTGGCCGCCACGTTGGTGCTGTATGACATCGGGGCCAGGCGCACCAGGCTGACACGCTTTCTGTTGGGCACTTGTCTAGAAATAACCCTGTACCCTGTACTGTCGTCCAGGACAGTGCTGACCGCCCTGGTCCTGTCCGACCAGGACAGGGTCCAGGACAGTGCACCGCAGTTTTGAGTGCGTTTTACACTGTACTGGGCGCCCTGGTCCTGTCCGACCAGGACAGGGTACAGCACAGTGCGCCTGATCTCAGACCCAAAGTGCGAAGCACTCTGTCCTGGACAAAGTACAGGGTTAATAATGGACAAGTACTTGGCATGAGGCCGCAAAGAAGGGACGCTGGCGCACAGTTCCCGGCCGGAGAGTGACGAGCCGCCTGTGCGCGTTTGCGCCTGGAGAGAGCTTGGTGTACAATTCCGGACTTCAATGTGGAAAACGCTCCAAGGATGTGCCCAGGGTGCAGTCTCTCCGCAATGACTTCAAATTCATGAATGGGAACATACTCGTTCTCACGGTAACCCGGGTGCTGGGCATGTTCTGCCGGAGCATGGTCTTTCCTTATGCGTCCCTTTACATACTGGCACTGGGTGGAGAACCTGCCCAGATCGGCTTCGTCAACTCGCTCAGACCTCTGGCGGGCCTGATCATGTTTCCCATCGCCGGGTACATCTCCGACCGCGCAGGCCGGGTGAAGCTCATTGCACTCGGCGGCTACCTGTCTGGATTTGCCCTCCTGTTGTACGTTCTCGCTCCGAGCTGGGAAGTGATCGCCTTGGCCGGGCTGCTGCAGGGCTTTGTGGTATTCCAGTTTCCTCCCACCTCGGCGATCATTGCCGACTCGTTGTCCCCGCAGAACCGGGGGAAGGGCATCGCGACGATGAACACGCTTTCAGGCGCCCTGGCGATGTTCTCCCCATACCTGGCGGGAGCCGTACTCGACGTCCATGGCGAGAATGCCGGTATGCGCCTGCTCTATGGGGTCCTGATGGTGGCTCTTTTGCTCAGCGCCACCATCAACCTCCGCTTTCTCCAGGAAACCTCGACCCATTCGACGGAAAAGCTCAGCCTTTCGAGTTTGCCGGGAGCGTTCAAGAGCGCGTATGGCGGCATCCCCGCGATGCTGAGACAGCTCCCGCGTTCCCTCAAGGCTCTGGCTGTGGTCATCGCCCTTGGTTTTACGTCCAACGCGATCGCGAGCTCTTTCTGGGTAGTCTACGCAAAGGAGCAGCTCGGGCTGGGGACCAAAGAGTGGGGCCTCATCCTGCTCATTGATATGCTGCTAAGGAGCCTGTTGAATATTCCTTCGGGGATGATCGTCGATCGTTATGGCCGGACGAGGTTCATACTCGCGTCGCTCCTGCTGGCCCTGGTCGCGACCCCACTGTTTGTCTTCTCTTCAAGCTTCATACAAGTGCTACTCGTACGCGCCGTCATCGCCGTGGCCAACGCGTTTTTCACCCCGGCGTGCTCGGCATTGATGGCGGACACCGTTCCACGCGCCATGCGCGGCCGGGTGATGGCCGCTATCGGGCGGGGATCGGTCATCCTCGGCGCTGCCACAGGAGGCGGCACCGGCGGGCCCGGCATGGGCTTTCTGATCACCCTCCCCGTGATGCTCGGCTCTATTGCAGGCGGCTATCTGTACGGCCGTGACCCTGCTTCCCCATGGTTCTTCGCCCTGGGTGCCACGGCGATCTCTGTACTCCTGGCAGCGCTGTACCTGCGCGACCCAAAACAAGCCGAGATCTAGGTCCTGAGGGGCGGTTTCTTGCAGTGGGACGCCTCGGCCAAGCTCGGTACAGGCGTCAGCCTGCTGGTGAAACTGCTCACCGTCGTCCTGGGCTCATTCGCCGTTACGCTCGGCCTATACGAGTTATTCATCCGGCGCATTTCCGCAGTCCGGACCTTGTTCGGCATGAAAGAGGAGACAAGAGGCGCTGGCGCACAGACCCAGGCCAGCGAGTGAGGCATCACCGCAGGCGGGCGTAGGCAGTACCCAGTGCCGTCGCAACGTAAATGACCAGCCCGCCCAGTCCCCACAGGTTCAGGCCGACGACCAGCAGCGTGGGCAACGCGCCGATCACAATGCAGCCACTGACAATGGCTGCCATGTAGCGCCCCCGCCGCCGGCGGGCAGCCCATCGGGCGGCTTCGGCGATGATGCCGCCAGCCACCGGCCCCAAAAAGATGGCAAACCAGATGCCGAGACTGACGACAATGGCGGCGCCCACCATCGAGGCAACGAGGCCAACGACCGCGACGAGCACGTAATCCAGCCAGCCAGCGCTGTAGAAGGTAGCCTGCTGTGAGCGGATGCAATCAGGACAGCGATAGCCTACTGGCGTTCGTCGAGCGCATTTGGCACAGATTGGCTTGCCGCACTTGTTACAGCGCAATGCAGTCTCCACAGTGGGGTGAAAGTGGCAGAAAACGGACGTCTCTTCGGCGTGCTCGGTCGGGGCAGAGAGGATCAATTCCGTCGGCGCAGAAGGGACGGGCTCGACCTTGGCCGCTGCCTGCTGAACCTGCCTGGCCTCCTCTTCCTTTTCCTTGCGCGATACCCATGCCAGGCCTGCTTGAGCATCTGGATTGCCCGGGTCGATCTGGAGCACGCGCTCAAAGTGGGCCCGTTTCTCAGCCAGGCTTTCCACCGCGCCTGCCAAACCCAGCCACGCTTCTTTGCTGTCAGGGGCCAGTTCTGCCGCCCGGCGAAAGGCGTCTTGCGCGGCGTCTCGCTCGCCCACCCGCGCTGCGGCTGCACCCTGGCGCAACAGTTCTTGCACGTCTGTCTCTGTCCTTGTCACACTCGTCCTCTCAACTCTTGTGGAGGTGTCCGCCACAAGGGCGGGCACCTGAACGCTTCTCTGGCTATTCGGATCCGGCCGGTCGCAGCCGAGCCATCAACGTCCGATAGAAATAGGTCGGTTCTTGCATTCTGATGAAACAGGCCCGATGAGGGCTGGCCTTGATGATCACCCTATCCTCATCCTGCAACTCCACCTCGAACTGGCCGTCAATCGTCAGCATGGCGGTGTGATCGGTAGACACCTCGACGGAGACGGTGGAACCTTCGGCAAGCACCACGGCCCGATCCAGGCTCAAGTGTGGGGCGATGGGAATGACCAGAATGTTGTGCAGTTCGGGAGGTAGAATGGGTCCGCCCACGGCCAATGCATAAGCAGTCGAACCGGTGGGGGTGGAGATGATGAGGCCATCGGAGGCGTAGGCCGTCAGATAACCACCGTCTACGTAGGCTGTCAGCCGGACCATGCGGGCCAGGCTGCCTCGGCTGACGACCACCTCGTTGAGGGCCTCGAAGGAACGACGGAATTCGCCGTTTTGCAGGAACTGGGCATGGAGCATCAGCCGCTCTTCGACCCAGTAGCTGCCGGCCAGCATCTGGTCAAGCTTGGACTGCCAGCCCTCTGGCTGAAGCTCCGCCAGAAAGCCGAGACGCCCGAGGTTCAGACCGAGAATCGGTACCCCGTGGCAAGCGCCCATGCGTGCCGCCCGCAGGATCGTGCCGTCGCCTCCCAAGGTGATGAGCAGTTCGACGTTTTCGATCTCTTGCTCGACAAGCGCCTCATCCCAGGAGGAGGCATGCCAGTGACAGAGGCCGCGCGCTTCCAGCCAGTCGCATATTTCCTCGGCCAGCGGCACCGATTGTGGTATTTTGGGGTGATGCAGGATGCCGATTCGTTTCATGGCGTATGGCGTGGCGCCGTCAGGCGATTCTGGAGCCAGGCAACGATGCCGTCCCGAGCGACGCGCTCCTGCTGGCCCCGGGTCATGTCGCGCACCGTCACCTGTCCGGCAGCGAGTTCGTCTTCGCCGAGGACGAGGGCATAGGCCATGCCCTGTCGCCCGGCCTGGCGCAGTTGCGCCTTGAGGCTGCGATCGCCAAAGCCCATGACTGCGCCGACGCCGGCCTCGCGGAGCAGGCCCAGCAACCGGATGGCGGCACGCTTGGCGGCCTCGCCCCGGTAGGCGAGGAAGACCCGGGGGGCAGGCAACGGCGGTGGCTCAATGCCCTGCTGCTTGAGGGTGAGGATGATGCGTTCGATACCGCTGGCAAAGCCGACGCCTGGCGTAGGCGGGCCGCCGAGAAGTTCGATCAGCCCGTCGTAGCGGCCGCCGCCGCACACGGCATTCTGCGCACCGATGCCTTCAGCCCACACCTCAAAGACGGTTTTGGTATAGTAATCCAGGCCACGCACCAACCGATGGTTCAGCGTGTAAGGGCGATCCAGGTCGTCCAGATAACTCTGCAGGGCCGCAAAGTGACCGGCACACTCGACGCACAGGTGGTCGGTCATATGAGGCGCTCCGGCGATGACCGGCTGGCATTGTGGCTGCTTGCAGTCCAACACGCGCAAGGGATTGGTGCCCAGACGCCGGTTGCAGTCATCGCAGATGACGTGCAGGTGGTCCTGGTAATAAGCTACGAGAACCTGCTTGTAACCCGGCTTGCACTGTGGGCAGCCGGTGGAGTTGAGTTGGAACGACAGCTCCCGAAAGCCCAGATCGGCGTAGATGTGCCACGCCACGGACATGACCTCCAGGTCAGTGGCTGGATCCTGTTCTCCGATCGATTCCACGTTGAGTTGCCAGAACTGGCGGTAGCGCCCCGCCTGGGGTCGCTCGTAGCGGAAGGTCGGGCCGATGGAGTAGAGCTTGACCGGGCTGGGCCGGACGCGCATGCCGTGTTCGATGTAGGCGCGCATCACGCCTGCGGTGAACTCGGGCCGCAGGGTGATCGAGTGCCCTCCTCGGTCCTCAAAGGTATACATCTCTTTTTCTACGATGTCGGTGGCCTCGCCGACACCGCGCGCAAAGAGAAAAGTATCCTCGAATATCGGCACACCCATTTCCTGAAAGCCGTACGTTCCGACGATGTGGCGCATCCGGGCGATGACGTAGCGCCAGTAGGGTTGATCTTCTGGTAGAATGTCTTGCGTTCCCGTGGGGGCTTTGTACTGCAACGATCCTTCCTTCCCGTGAGTGACGTCGTAATCGATCCTGTTTTTTTACGCGACGATTATAGCATTGACGAAAGCAAAAGGCAAGGCCCAGTCGGACTTTGAGAAAGTCCCGAGTTGTGATAGAATAGGTGTTGCAAGGAGTATGCTGCGATGCACCATCCATTCCTGGAAGACAAGAGAGCCCTTTTTCGTCTCTTGCTGTCAATGGGCCTGGGCGTGCTGCTTCTGAGCGCCCTGTGGGTTTTGCTCCTTCCTCCAACGCCTGCCTCTCTATCCCGTCTGGTGGAGGCGGCCCCATGTCCCGTAGCCAGCGCTTATCACATCCTGCCACGACTGTCCAGCAGCCATCCGATGACGTGGATGACGCCAGTGGAAGAGGCGTTGTGGGCAGCCGTCGGCGGACTGGAGGCAGCGTATCACATGAACCCAGACCCCTACACCGACTCAGCACGCGACGCGACGGCGTTGGAGGACTGGATGGTAGCGGCGTTGGAGGAGGAAGCAGCCGCAGCCGTTCCCGGAGCCACGACGCCAGACAATGAGATCGGCAGCCATGACACAGGGACGCACACCACTTATCTACCTGTGGTGGCCAAAACCTGGGCCAGGCCCGAAGCGCGAGCGCTATGGGTGACGCGCTATGACTACTGCGACCCCTCCGGCGACTGCAGTCCTGCTGGAATCCAGACCATTATCAGTAAGGCGGCTTATGCCAACTTTAACATCATTCTTTTCCAGGTGCGAGCCAACGGCGACGCTTACTATCGCTCCAACTACGAACCATGGTCGCTACGCATATCGGGAACGCTAGGCATGGATCCCGGCTGGGATCCGCTGGCAACGGCCATCACAGCGGCCCACCAGGCGGGGTTGGAGTTGCACGCCTATGTTAACGTCTATCCGGCCTGGGTCGGCGAGACACCACCGATCTCTGATACGACGCCGTTGCACATGTACCACACCTTCACCCAGACGTATGGCAGCCAGTGGCTTCAATGGGACGACGACGGCGCGATGTCGCTCAACCGCTACTACCTGTGGGCCAGCCCTGGCCACCCGGCCGTGGCGAATCAGATCATCACCGTATGCCAGGATATTGTACATAACTATGCGATAGACGGTCTGCACCTGGACAACGTGCGTTACGCTGGGCCGCAGTACTCTCAGGACCCGGTAAGCCTCTCCCGCTACGCAGCGGTGTCGAACACGATGGCTTATGCCGACTGGCAGCGGCTGCAGGTGACAGAGTTGATCTCACGAATTTACACCGAAGTGCTGACCGATCGTCTGAAACTGTCGGCGGCTGTGTGGCCTTATTACGATACTGGATACCATAACTATTACCAGGACTCGCTGGGCTGGATGAGCGTGAGCGCGATGGACGCGATCGCGCCGATGCTCTACGCGGGGATCGTGCGCACCGACAATACGGCCTACGAGGAGCATTTGAACGGCTTCATGTCGGGCGCGGCCGGACGACAGGTGTGGGCAGGCATCACCGGCGAGTACGATTCTTTTCAGCCCATCGCAGACCGCATCCAGATCGCTCGCTGGAACGGGGCAGCGGGGCAGGCTATCTTTAGCTACCGGTTGGTGGACGCTCAAGACTACTGGGACGATTTACGTAACGGCCCTTATGCGGCGCAGGTGTCAGTGCCGCACATGCCCTGGAAGTAAAGCGACCGAAGGTCAAGTGCTACCCCCAGGGGCGAGCTACTTGTCCGTGATGTGTAGCTGGCCCAGGATGGCGTGGTCGGCGACAACCTGACCGGCTGTGTCCAGCGCAGACAGACGCTCAAGTGTCGGCCATCGGTAAAAGCCCATTTCGAGTTCATAGCCCCCCGCCGGTGTTTCGGCAGGAATAGGCAGAGTAAACCTGTCTACCACTATTTCCCCAACGTCCCAAAATGAGGTCGGGTAGCCGCGCCTGCACGGCTCGCTATCGTCCTGGCTCCACAGGGGACCAGCCGTCGCCGGGTTATACGGCCCCAACAGATGCGTGAAGACGGTATAGTTTGTGTCCATTTTGTCCAGGCTCTGGTAGTACAGCGTCACGTGAACGGCCTCTCCTGGTCTATAAACGGGGGCATCGAGATCGTAGCCTAGAAGTTGAATCTTGCCTTCCCAATTGGCCATTTTGGGGTAGGAGGGCGCTATGCGGACTTGAGATTCCGCAGAGATTCCGTAGGCCAGAAAATAGGGCTTCTGGTAGTGTAGCGGGCCCTCGTGCACGATTCTACCCTGAGGAAAGTATTCCGTCAGCAGATCCAGGCTGTTCTTGTCGTCGCGGGGCACGATCACATAGACTGTATCGTGTGCCACCCGGCTGGGCAAAACCAGGCAGACCCGGCCATTGTAACCCTTGATGCCTGGCCGCTGCTTCGAGTTGAGAACCACGCTGGGATGGTGTGGCGGTATTGGCGACAGATAGATCTGCTCCTCGGACGGGAGTTCCCCTACATACCTGCCAATGGCGTCTATTCCTACGTCAAAGTGTGTGAACAGATCAGGGTCCTGGCCCCAGACGACGAAATAGTCACGGTAGGTCAGCGCCCCGCTGCAGATGAAGCCGGCCCCAACGATCGTCGTCAGGCCAACGGTCAGAGCCTTTGACGCCAGCGATGGGCGACGGGCGACCCAACGGCAAAGCGCGTCACACGGCACGAGCGTGCCGATGGCGATCAGCATCGCCACGGCCGGCATCGTCCCCATCGCCCGTTTGCTTATGGCAGCCTGTTCTGCCAGGAGCGCCGGAATGGTCATCAGGCCCAACCAGATCAGCACAAACAGATAGGGTCCCTTCTTGATCCGGAGCAGGCCGATCCCGATGCCCAAGAAGGAGGCCATCGAGAGAAAAGGATTCAGCGCCGGCCGTCCTGGTATGTTGACGATAGGCCAATCGTCGCCGCTGACGTGGAACACCAACAGAGTCTTGATCAACTTGCCCGCCAGGACACGCACATTGCTGCCCAAGTCCTGAGACGCGTCCAGAACAAAGGTCTGCCCCATGCGCAGAGCAAAACCCTCAGGGTGCGTCAGAAAGTAGTATCCCAGCGGAGCGAAGACGATGAAAGCAACGGCAAAGACGAGAATCAGGTTGACCAAATCACGCTTAGAGAATGACTTGTGAGACCAGACGGCGTACACGAAACCAAAAATCACGAGCAGGGGAAAGAGCCTGGCTGCCTGGTAGGTGTACATGCTGAGGCCCAGCAAGAAACCGCATCCGACCAGTGCCGAGCGGCTTCCCCTACGCAGCCCTCGCCAGAGGAGATAGGAGATCAGTGCCGCAAAGAGTGGCACCAGAATGGCTCGCACCCCGTACCGGCTCCAGTTGAGGTGCCAATAAGAGATGGCGACCGCCAGCGCCGCCAGTGCCCCTCCAAACCGCGCCAGGAGGCCGCCTTCGCCGGAGAACATCTCGTCGGCCACGAGGTAGACGGCCGGCACAGTGAGAATGCCCACCATGGCGGAAGCAACGTGGATAGCCGGAGGGCCAATGCCCAGCACGACAAAGCAGATAGCCACCAGATAACTGAACAGTGGCTCTCGTCCAAAGTTGTCGGGAAAAAAGATCGGACGATCTCCCTCCAGGATACCGAGGGCGTCTACCCCATAAAACGCTGGATCGTAGCTATCACCTGGCGGCAGGCTGCCAATCCTGTAAAGGCGAAAGAAGACAGCCAAGAGGGTGATGCCGATGAGAAAGGGTAATCTATGTTGCCAGGACTTGAGTCCAACCTTGGCAGGCGACACACACCTCTCCTTAGGCACAGGAATCCAAAAACTCTTTCCATGTGGACAGCCACGCGAGCTGGCGCACCATTCCCTTGGCCCTGCCGATCTCTCGGGCTGTGCAAAGCACCTATGAGTCTTCCCTGCCTGGCGAAAGGGATGGCTGCACCTGAAGGAGTATCTCTGCCGCCGAGTAGGGGTCCAATTCTCGCGCGACGACGCGATCCACCAGGTGTGCCAGTTCGTCAGGTGGCACGCGGGCCATGAGGCGACGCATGAGCAGATGACCCAGAATGCCATGCAGTTCGTCCTCCACGCGGGTGCGTTCGCGCAGTGCCATGGTCTGCGTTTCTTCCAGATAGGCGCGGTGGGCTTTGATGGCCTCCAACAGGGCGGGCACGCCTTCCCCCCGTGTGGCGATGGTCTTGCAGATGGGGGGACGCCAGACAGGGGTCTCGTCGGCTGGCTCTGCTGGGCTTTCGACCTGCATCAGCACGCTGTGGTGCACGGTGGGCCGGCTGGCGTGGTTCAGGTCTAGCATCATCTCCAGGGCCATGGCGGTGTGCTCGACGCCGTCGCGATCGGCCTTGTTGACGGCAAAGACGTCAGCGATCTCTAGGATGCCAGCCTTGATGGCTTGCACGTCGTCGCCCAGCCCCGGTGCTTCGACCACGACGGTCGTGTGGGCGGCTTTGGCAATGTCCACCTCTGATTGGCCTGCCCCGACGGTTTCCACCAGGACGATCTCGTAGCCAGCGGCGTCCAGCACCTTGACGGCATCAGAGGTGGCGCGGGCCAGGCCGCCCAGGCTGCCCCGTGTGGCCATGCTGCGGATGAAAACACCAGGGTCGCCGGAGAGGTCTCTCATGCGGATACGATCACCCAGCAGCGCACCGCCGGAGAAGGGACTGGTGGGATCCACAGCGATGATTCCCACGCGCGGGGCGGGGTCTCCATGACGGTACGCTTTGGCCAGTTCGTTGACCAGCGTGCTCTTGCCGGTGCCCGGCGCGCCGGTGATGCCGACGATGTGGGCCCGGCCGGTGTGGGGGAAAAGTGCTGCCAGCATCCTCCGCGCCTGTGGGCCGTTGTTTTCGATGAGGGTGATAAGCCGGGCGGTAGCGCGGCGGTCGCCGGTCAGCACGCGTTCAGCAAGGTCTGGAGACATGTGGCTACTCGCCTTCGGCGACGGCCTGGCGAACGAAGCTGATGATCTCTTGGGTAGACGTGCCCGGGCCGAAAATACCCTTCACGCCGATGGCGTTCAGACGGGGCACGTCGTCGTCGGGGATGATCCCGCCAACGGTGACGACCACGTCGTCCAGGCCATTGGCTTTGAGGCCCTCCACCACCCGGGGCACGAGTGTCATGTGTGCGCCAGATAGAATGCTCAAACCGACGACGTTCACGTCTTCCTGAATGGCTGCTTCGATGATCATGTCTGGCGTCTGGCGCAGGCCAGCATAGATCACTTCCATACCAGCATCCCGCAGCGCGCGGGCGACGACCTTGGCGCCCCGGTCGTGCCCGTCGAGGCCAGGCTTGGCGATGAGTACGCGTATTCTTTTGTCGGTCATCAACTTCCTCCAAACAACGGATGGCACAGGCCGGCGTTCGCTGCGTCGCATCGGGCATACAGACGAAGCCGAATGGGTCAAGTCCATTCCCTCATTTTCCTCATTGGCGTCACCATTGTACAACGATGCAAGAGCGATGTCAAGCGATCTGTGAGGATGTTCTGTTATGGATTTTGACTAATTTGTCAGTTAGGGGTATGATTACGGTGCGACGCACGGGGTTGACGACGGTGGGAGTGGGATGCTACGGCGAGAGATCCTCGAAGGTGCACAACGCATTATGGCGGCAGTCATCGTCATAGCCGGGTTGGGAACGTTCTACGCTGGCTGGTTGATGGTGCGATCGCCTTCCGAGGAAGAGACAGCGGTATGGCCCACTACCACGGCAGCAACCGTGACGGCCCTTCAGCCCACAGCCACGCACCGCCCTCCGGCTACGACTGCGCCTATCCCTACACCTGACGATGCACCGGTTCCCACCCGATTCCAGCCGACGGTCGTTGGACCCAAGCGAGTGGGGATCGTCTCTGGACATCGGGGATATGATCCCGGTGCTGTCTGCTCCGACGGCCTGACCGAAGCCGAGATCAACTTTGCCGTCGCCCAACGGGTCGTGGCTCTGCTCGAGCGCATGGGTTATGTGGTTGACCTGCTGGACGAGTACGACGATCGGTTGGAGGGCTACGAGGCGGATGCACTGCTCAGCATCCACGCCGATTCGTGCGACGTGCCCGGTGCCTCCGGGTTCAAGGTGGCGCGAGTCGCCAGCAGTGCGGTGCCACAGGCAGAAGACCGCCTCGTCGCATGTGTGCAGCAGGAGTATCAGGCTGCCACCGGTCTCCCTCACCATGCCAACAGCATCACTTACGACATGACCGAGTACCATGCCTTCTACGAAATCGATCCCGAGACACCGGGGGCCATCATTGAGATGGGCTTCATGCTCGAGGATCGCTACTTGTTGTTGTTTCAACAGGAGCGCATCGCCGACGGGATCGTTGAAGGGATTGTCTGTTTTCTCGAAGGTGAGCGCTGAGCAGCCCAGACCCTAAGGGTTTCTGAAAACCCTTAGGGTCTTGACAATGCCTCCACGGGTGTCTCTCGGTGTTTGTCTCCTTCCTCGATGAGCATCACCGGGATGTCGTCGCGGATAGGATACTTGCGTCCGCATCCCTCTTCCTGGCACACCAGCCACACGTCGTTCACCAACTCCAGACGACCAGGGTCGGGACCTTCGCGACGGGTAGGTCCACTGACGCAAGCGGGACAACGCAGAATATCTAATAGCTCTTGGCTGACCATAGACTCCTCCCAGAATAGATTCGCAGTTGCCCTGGCAAGCTGCGCGACTATGAGATCAAGTATAACACAGAACCACAATAACCTCAAACCCTGATGGCAGTGACGAAAAAGGGAACCAGACATGCTCTATCGTGTCATCTTTGATACCGATACCGGCATAGACGACGCCATGGCGCTGCTTTTTCTCCTGCGCTCACCCGAATTGGCGCTCGAGGGCGTCACGACGGTCTTTGGCAACTCGACCGTGGACAACTGCACCCGCAACGCGCTGGCTGTGCTGGAAGTCGGTGGTCGGCCCCACGTCCCCGTGGCGCGCGGCAGCGACCGGCCCCTGCTGCGGCCCTATCGGGGGCGGGGGTATGCTGCCCACGGGGAGAATGGCCTGGGCAACGTGGAGCTGCCGCCGCCCAAGGCCCGGCCTCGGGACATGCCCGCCGCGCAGTTCATCGTCGAGCGGGTCATGGCCGCGCCGGGGGAGATCGGCCTCATCGCTGTGGGGCCGCTGACCAATCTGGCGCTGGCCCTTCGCCTGGAACCGCGGGTCGCCGAGACGGCTCGCCAGGTGATCGTCATGGGGGGCGCAGCGACCGTCGGCGGCAACGCCACCGCCGCTGCGGAAGCGAACGTCCACAATGACCCTGAGTCGGCCAGTATTGTCTTTTCTGCCGGCTGGCCGCTGACCATGGTCGGCCTGGACGTGACGACGCAGCTGATCATGGACAAGAGCTACCTGGCCCGTTTGGAGGCGGCCCACACGCGGCTGACCGACTTTATCGTCGCCATCGCCGAGTTCTACAGCCAGAGTTGCTACCGGCGTTACGGTATCACAGGTATCTTGGCCCACGACTCGTTGGCGGTGGCTTGTGCCGTGGATGCGACACTTTTTCGAACGAAGCGGCTTCACGTCGTCGTGGACACCACCGACGGCCCCAGCAGCGGTCGCACCGTTGCCGACCTGCGACCGCGCCCGGCGCAGGAGCCGAACGTGGACGTCTGCCTTGGGGTGGACGCGGCCCGCTGTCTACAACTCTACGGCGATCGTATCACTGGACAGGATTAGGAGTTTGGTTGGGCAGGGATGTCGTCATCTTTTGTCCTTCTGGGTCTTTGACAAGCAGGAGGGAAAATGGATCACGTGATGGGCCTCAAATGCGTGCTCTGTGGAGCAGAGTACGACCCGGGCGAGGTGCTCTATGTCTGTCCCAGGCATGGCGACGGGGGGATTCTCGATGTGCTGTACGACTACGACCTCATCCGCCGCCGCCTGACGCGGGAGAGCCTGGCCGCGAACGGCGAACGTTCCATCTGGCGCTATAAACCCCTGCTGCCGGTGCGTCCCGAGAGCCCCGTGCCCCCCCTCACCGTGGGCTGGACGCCTCTCTACCCCGCCCAACGCCTGCGCGAGCGCCTGGGGCTGACCGACCTGTGGGTCAAGGACGACGGGCGCAATCCCAGCGCCTCGTTCAAGGACCGGGCCAGCGCGGTGGGCCTCGTCAAGGCGCAGGAGTTGGGCCGCGATCTGATCGCTGCGGCCAGCACGGGCAACGCGGCCGCGTCGCTGGCTTGCCTTTCGGCCAGCGTGGGGATGCGCAACGTCATCTTTGTGCCACACAGCGCGCCGCAGGCCAAGGTCGCCCAACTGCTCGTCTTTGGCGCGACGGTCATCGCCGTGCGGGGCAGTTACGACCAGGCATTCGACCTGTCGCTGGCGGCGACGCGGGAGTATGGCTGGTACAGCCGCAACACGGCGTACAACCCCTACCTCTCCGAGGGAAAAAAGACGGCCGCACTCGAGATGTGCGAGCAACTGGGCTGGCAGGCACCAGATCGGGTCTTTGTGTCGGTGGGTGATGGCTGCATCATCGGCGGGCTGGGCAAAGGATTGCGCGATCTGCTCGCCCTCGGCCTCATCGACAAGCTGCCCAGGCTGGCGGGCGTGCAGGCGGAAGGATCGTCGGTGCTGTATGAGGCGTGGACGCGGGGCAGCGAAGAGATCCGCCCCGTGCCGCCGCGCACGCTGGCCGACAGCATCGCCTCAGAGGTGCCGCGCGACCGGATCAAGGCGCTGCGGGCGGTGCGCGATACACAGGGCGAGTTTGTGGCCGTGTCGGATCAGGAGATCCTGGATGCCATGCGGTTGCTGGGCGAGACGACCGGCGTCTTTGGCGAGCCGGCCGGCACGGCGCCGCTCGCCGGCCTGCTCAAGATGCAGCGCCAGGGGCAGCTAGACCCGGCAGAGCGGATCGTCGTGCTGGTGACGGGCAACGGCCTGAAAGATGTGGGCAGCGCGATCGAGGCGGCCGGCGGCCCGCACGTCATCGAACCGACGGTGGAGGCGTTGCGAGAAATCATAGCTGGCTTGAAGTAGCCTTGGTGCACGTAGCGCCTGAGTCTTGCTCAAAATCGGTTGCTTGGCACTTTCTGGCTGCCTCGTGAGATCCGATTCTTATCCAAGAGCCATGCGACTAACGTTTTCTTATCGTCAAATTGCCGCTTTACTTTCACTGAGATTTTGTGTATAATAGTACTAAAGTCCTATGTGAAACCAGGTAGTTAGTATTCACTTGGGCTTTCGGTTTGTGCTCCACAAGCACATCCAAGCACCGTGGCCTACCTTGCGGGGGATGGGACATGGTTATATTCAAGGTTGCACCTCGGGACGCAACAGACATTCGTTGTACCTCACCCGTTGTGTGTGTTTCTCCTCACTTGCCTGACAGGCATGGTCTCCCCCGTCTTGGTATCCAATTGAACTGTGGACAATTGCGTTTATCTACATTGTATGTAGTGACCGGCTAGCAAGGTGCAACTCGCGGGGATCTACAGGCAGTTCGTCCAGACTCCAGCCAGTCGTGATGATTTTATAGAGAGGAAGATATGAGATCACCTCGCCCCCTGTGGCTTCAAGATGCCGTCATCTACCTCCTGGATAATGTCTTTGACATTCTTACCATTGTTGTTGTTGCATATGCTGTCATTCGAAATGAAATCGAGCCATATAAGTCGGATAATATTGCTGACCTGGCCACCTGGATCCTTGCTGTGTTGGGCCTGATTGCTGTGTCAGGGCTTTGGCAACAGCACCGGCGTCTGGCGGCCATTGAGAATGTGAGCCAAGAGACCCACGACCTGGTGGCCAAACATCTAGGTGGACAGGTGCGAGCTGAAGATTTTTTCTGGTCAAGCGATATGAAAATCGCGGCAAAGGATTTTGCGCGAGCGAAAGACATCTACGTTGTGGGCATGATTCTCAACCGAACGGTACGCGATCACATGGCCACGTTTGGCGATAGGCTCGCTGCAGGGACGAACCTGCGCCTGGTTATTCTTGATTGGCAGAACGAGGCACTCATGTCAGTTTTGCCCTACAGGAGTTATGGTGCACGGCCGAAGGAGTGGTGGCGTGACCGCATACGCCAGACGGAAGGGCATATTGAGGATATTCCGAACTCGGAGGACTTGACGGGAAGCCTAAAAATCGGTTACCTGCCGTACTTTCCTTCGTTCGGCATGTGGCTCATTGACCCTGATAAGCCCCATGGCAGAATCCACGTCGAGATATATCACCATCGGACACCAGAGATGAATCCAAGATTCTACTTGTACGCCACGGAGGACTCGTACTGGTACAACTTTTTTCGAAAGCAGTTCGATCTGCTTTGGGAATCCTGCGAGGACCATGGAAGGGTGAGAGACATCGTTTATTCTTCGTCTGCGCGACACACTTTCGAACCGTCAGAAGATGAAAGTGCTGCACAATAATAGTGTGTACTGTACGATGGGTGAAGGAACCATCTAATCAGTCACTGGAATGGTGATTCAGTAGGCGATGGCTCAAATATGGAGTCTGGCAGACCTGTGTTGATATTCATACGGGGAACCAGATAACATCCATGCCGAGAGGGGGGGATCCTATATGAGGGAATACGATCTCGGGATAATTGTACCATTGCGTGAAGAGTTCAGAGTACTTGAACAGCTTTTTCCGGTAATCGCTTCGGAGATCCATGAGGCAGTCCATTATTATGACTTGCAGCCATCAGATTCTGAGTGTCGGGTTGTGGCCGTCGTGCTCGGCGGTATGGGGAACAGCCGTGCTAGTCACGTGACGGAGAGAATGCTTACTCGCGTCAAGCTCAAAGCAATTGTATTGCTTGGTCTTGCCGGTGCCCTTGATAAGGATCTCAGGCTTGGCGATGTCGTTGTAGCCGATGAGATCAACGAATTCCAAGCTGCCGCCAAAGTCGTTCCGAAAGGGAACTCGTTTGTGTTTCAGTATTCTGGTGATCATTGGAAGGCCGATTTCGCCCTCAAGGAGTGTGCTGGACACTTTGAATTCTCAGCCAGGAACCTCTACGATGCATGGCGAAGCCAGGTAAGTGGTTTTCGAAATAGCCTTGGGTTGAGGCCCGAACAGCTTGTGCTAGCCAATGATCTGCCAGGGATCAAAGTTGGCCATATTGCCTCCGGAGATGTTGTCGGCGCTTCTGAAGAATATGCCGTTGAACTGCGGGGAATTGATCGCAAGTTTCTCGCACTTGAGATGGAGGCCGCTGGTGTTGCCCAGGCGGCGCATGCGCGCCGAGAACCTATCCCCATCATGGTTGTCAGGGGGGTATCTGACTTTGCGGATGAGAGAAAGAGAGCGCTTGATGCAGTGGGAAACGGCGCATGGCGCACATACGCCATGTATAGCGCCAGCGCGTTTGTGCTGAATTTGTTGAAGGCACAGAGTTTTCAAGAAGCCATCGTTCACAGCGCTCCGCTTGAGAGAGAATTCTCAAGCTATTTCGAGACTCTGTCTCGGCATCTCGACTGCGCTCGCTGGGCCGACCGACCGTGCGTCCGTGAGGAGGGCGAGGATCATTATATCCAGACGGAGAGCAAGATCTTGCCTCTGCATGTCTCCCCTTACGACGACGACGCCGGTCAGCAGCGCGAAAACCTGGTAAAGATCATCCGTACCCATGACCGGCTGTTGATCCTGGGCGAGCCTGGCGTGGGCAAGACGACTGCCCTGAAGCGAATGATATGGGAGATAGCTAGAGCCCAGGGATCGGTCATCCCTATCTACGTGCCATTGTCCTACTATGGTGGAGATATGATGTCTGAGGTGCAGGAGGCACTCGTCGGGACAGGTGCGCTGCATTTTAGCGGCGATCAAGACCTAAATACCTTTCTGCGCCAGAATCAGTGCCTGGTTCTTTTCGACGGTCTGAACGAGGTGCAGCGTGATCACCGCAAGCGGATTGTGAAAGATATTGAGAGCTTTGTGCAGGACTATCGACAGCACCGTTACGTCGTCACCAGTCGCTCTCAGGATCTGCTATGGCGGACGCTTCGGGACAGAAAAGTCATCCCGTTTGCCGTGGTCGTCCAGCCCATCAGCGATGCCCAGATCCGCGAATATCTCATCGCCCACCTTGGCGATCAGGAGGGCAAGGAGACTCACGATGGGTTGAGTGAGCCTCTGCGTGGCATGTCACAGACGCCGCTGTTTCTGTGGATGCTCAAAGAGGTCAGGCAGGCTGGAGGGGAGGTGCCCGGCAACCGTGGAGAGTTGTTCGATCGATTCGTAGAGACGGTGTTTACCCGAGATGAACAGAAGCTTGATGTCGCCATCCCCAGGCCAGCCAAGAAGAAAGCCTTGGCTTACCTGGCCTGCACCCTGCAGCAGCACAGTCGCGTGTCTTGCCAGGAAGAGGAAGCCGTCACCATCGTCTCCGAGGCAGGAGAGGAATATGATCCCCAGACCATCATACACGAGGCCTTGGTTCACGGACTGCTGAAAAAGAAGGAACGGAAAGGGGAACAACAAGTCCGCTTTATGCACCAGGCGATGCAGGAGTATTTCGTGGCGTTGTCCCTATGCGACATGGTCGCAACTGAAATCGACACCTCTGACTGGCAACAAGCTGGCAAGCGGGTGCTGCGGCGCGGTCTGGTGGCGCAGGTCAAAGACGACCGGTGGGCGGAGTGCTTTGTCCAGCTAGCCGGCTTGACCGAGTATCCGTCCTGGTTGGTGCAAATGGTGGTCAAGGTCAATCCCTGGCTCGCCTTCTGGTGCATGGTCGAAGGCCGACAGGTGGACGAAGAGACGCAAAGGATCGTCGAGGCCGACACGGTGGGTCTCTTGCGCTCTGACGATGTCAGGAGAAGACAGCGTGCGGTGCGGGAATTGAGCAAACTGAAGAATCCTCGCACGGCCGAGTACCTGGCTGATGCCTTGGGCGACGAGGCAGAGGAAGTGGTAAGAGCAGCAGTCCAGGGACTGGGGAAGTTGGGTGAGCCAGCGGTGAAACATCTGCTCCCCCGCCTGGACAGTGATGATGTCGGCGTGCGCCGGGCAGCAACGAGGGCTCTGGGACGCGCTTGGCAGCTTCCCTACCTGGAGGACCTGGGAGATGCCGATGCGAGTATGCGTCTTGCCGCTTTGAAGGCCTTGAGACGGCTTGGAGATACGCGGACGGTCGAAGCGGTCGTCGCTACGGCTTGTGGGGATACGGATGGGACTGTCCGGCAGCTTGCTATTGAAACGTTGGGAGGGCTTGGGGATAAACGGGCCATTGGCCCACTCCGGGCCGTTTTGCATGACGATGATCCGTCCCTGCGAGCGAGTACAGCCTTGACACTGGGGCAGCTCGGAGACGAGCGGGCGGCTGAGTCACTTGCTGAAGCGCTGAAAGATGACGATGAACTCGTGCGACGCAGGGCCATCAGCGCGCTAGGACGAATCTGGGAGTTGCCGCCACTTGTCCGTCTGGGCGATGACGGCGAGGCGGTGCGAGGGCGTGCAGCCTCAGCCCTGGGACGACGGGGAGACATGCGGGCTGTGCAGCCTCTCATTGCTACCCTGAGAGATAGAGACGAAGCAGTGTGTGCGAATGCCGCTATGTCGTTGGGGTATCTTGGCAACGTGCAGGCTGTCGAACCACTCGTCAGTGTACTGCTGACCAGGGAGGAACCGACCGCGCGTATGAGAGCGACGGAGGCGCTGGGGAGGCTTGGCGACAGGCGTGCTGTTGGACCGCTCATCGTCGCCTTGGAAGACCAGGAGCGGAATGTACGATGGAGCGCGGTCAAGGCCTTGGGAGGATTGAGGGCTGAGCAGGCCATCGCCTCTCTGCTCGAGATGTTCGAAGACCAAGACATGCAAGACATGGTGGCCACGGCGTTGGCGCAAATAGGCAGACCGGCTACTTTGTCCCTCATGGCTGCACTCAAAGAAGGAGAGAGGGAGGTTCGTACCGGTGCTGCCAGGGCGTTGGGGCAGATTGGGGGGACACACGCCCTTGAGGCGCTGCTGATCTCTCTGAGAGAGGACAAGGACAGAGTCGTGCGCGTGAGTGCCGCGATGGCGCTAGGGCAGATCGGGGGGAGCAGGCCGTTGAAGCGCTGGTTGGCATCTTGAAAGAGGACAAGGACAAGTTTGTGCGCGGTTGGGCTGCCATATCCTTGGGGCAGGTCGGAGGAGAACAGGCTGTTGAAGCTCTGACTGGCACCCTGAAAGACAAGAACGAGGATGAAGCCGTGTGGCGGATGGCCATTGGTGCGCTTGGGCGGATCTGGAACCTGCATGCACTTGTCCGGTTGAGCCGTAAGGAGGCCGCGGTACGGCGGGATGCGGCTGTGGCTCTGGGGCAACTGAGAGATGAGCGAGCGCTCGAATCCTTGAAGGCTGCTCTGAGAGATCGGGATGAAGGTGTAAGGCGTAGAGCAATCAGTGCCCTGGGACGGATCTGGAGACTGTCTCAACTCGTCGGGTTGGGCGACGACGAGGCAGCAGTGCGGCAGGGTGCAGCCGAAGCCCTGGGAACGCTGGGCGATGCCCAGGCCGTAGAGCCCCTCATCGCTGCTTTGCGGGATGGTAACGCCGATGTGCGGTCAGCGGTTACGGAAGCATTGGGGCAACTGGACGACGAGCGGGCTGTGCAGCCCCTCGTGGAAGCCCTGGATGACGGTAACCGGAATGTGCAGCGGGGGGCAGCCAAGGCACTGCAAGACCTCGCCCCGTGGGCCATCCCCTGCCTTATTACTGCCTTGCAAGACAGCGATTACTGGTTCAGGCGGCGGCGAGCAGCCGAAACATTGGCTCAAATCGGAGATCCAGGCTCCCTGATCGAAGCCTTGAAGCACGACGACAGACATGTGCGACGGAGCGCAGCCGGTGCATTGGTGCAATGGGGAGATACTCAGACTGTAGATCCACTGGTTCAAGTCGTATGGGACGAGGACAATTGTGTACGAAGAAGGGCAGTCGAGGCATTGGGCAAGATCGGGGATGCCCGTGCCGTAAAGCCGCTCGTCGAAGTCCTGCGGCAAGACGATGACTGGCGGGTGCGGCATGCTGCCGCCGAAGCCATGGGAAACATCAGAGATCGGTCGGCAGTGGAATCCCTTATCGCCGCTTTGGGTGATGATGAGTGGCCTGTACGCTGGATGGCCGCCAAGGCATTGGGAAAGATCAGGGATCCACGTGCTGTGGGGCCACTCATCGAAGCCCTAAAAGGTGACTGGCCGGCGCAGTGGACGGTTGCCGAAGCGCTCGGGCAACTGGAAGATCAGCGTGCCGTGGGATCTCTGGTCGCCACTTTGCAGAATAGGGAAGGAAACAAGTACGTGCGGCATGCGGCCGTCGAGGCGCTGGGCTGGATTGGAGAGCCAATACAGCAACCGCTCATTAACGTCTTGCGGAAAGGGGACGAGGAGACACGGCAAGGGGCGGTCGCGGCACTGGGACAGATGAGGGACGCTCGCAACCTGGCTCCTCTCATCGAGGCGCTGCGGGATAAGGAATTCTATGTGCATCAGGGAGCAGTGGAGGCCTTGGTGCGACTTGGAGAGGTTTCTGTGGAACCTCTTGTCGCCGTTTTGCAGGATGAAGGGCAGTTTGAGGTTCGGCGAAGGGCAGCTCAGGCACTGGGATGGATTCGGGACGCGCGCGCTGTAAAACCTCTCACTGTCGCCCTTCGGGACGATGAGGCTCTCCCGGTGCGGCGAGAAGCGGCTCAAGCGTTACGTTCTATTGGCACGCCAGAAGCTCAGGCGGCGCTACGAAGGTACGGGAGTAGAGCCAGGGGAGCGAGCACCAGCTAACTACTTGCTGCGCCCTCTGCCTTGTAGGTTGAAATGGCATTTCGACCACGGGGCGGATTATCAATCCGCCCTACCAAAGAGACGCATCACGCTGCATCTTTCTGCTGTGTAGGTCGAAATGGTATTTCGACCACGGGGCGGACCAATCCACCCCACCAAAGAGGTGCACCACGCTGCATCTTTCTGCTGTGTAGGTCGAAATGGTATTTCGACCACTGGGCGGATTGCCAATCCGCCCTACAAAGAGGCGCCTCACGCCGCGCCTCTTTGTAGGTTGAAATGGTATTTCGACCACGGGGCGGATTGCCAATCCGCCCTACCAAAGAGGCGCATCACGCTGCGTCCCTCTGCTTTGTAGGTCGAAATGGTGTGTCGACCACTGGGCGGGTGGTGGCTTTGGCTTCCTCGCTGAGGTCTTTGGCCCAGAAGGTGGCAGGCCTAAAGTAGACGGCGTTGGTTCATCACCTGGGGAGCAGACCCAAAGAGGGAGACGGAGGGGATAAACAAGTCTCCCGACAGCCGTCAGGAGGGATCCCATCGCTCATGTTCCTGGAGCACTTGTTTCCAGCGGCGTTCCATAGCTCGCGTGCGCCAGACGTTGACCAGCGTCAAAAGCAACAAGCCCAGCGCCACTACCAGCGGTACCAGAACCCAAATCATCTCCCTCTCCCTTCCCATAGCCAGATGGTCATGTCCACGGGACAGAACACCCGCGGTGGCGATTGGTTGCTGCTCGCGCGACATGCCAGCTTACATCATACCAAAGCCGCTGCCAGGCTGCTGGATGCGTGTCCGTCGTTTCTCCAGCGACTACCCTACGGAGGAGAACCCGGCAAAGATTTCGACGTACGGCTTCGGTGCTGACCAGGTTAGTCACAACGCCAGGCGATAGAGAAGACAGGCTCTCATTTGACAGCGCCCGCCGTTCCCACCGGATCACAATCGGTGGACCGGGCGCTACTTTGACACAGCTTTGAACAGGGTCAATATTTCTTCCACTACAATTTCCCGGTTCTTGGCGTGATTGGGGGGGGAACCCCGTCCTGCCGAGAAGAAATAGTGATCGCCGAACACCACCCGGACGTTGGTCGAACTCAGCCCCAGTTCTTCGAGCAAACTGAGCATGGGTCCTGTGCCTACCATCCGGTCGTGGTGGCCCAGAATGACCCTAAAGTTGTTCCAATGAAGCCGCTGCGGTTCTCTTTCGGCCATACCCATGGCATAAAACGTCTGCGCCACTGTGCCCTTGGCGGTACGGGCGAAAATCTCCAAGTGCAGTTTCTTGTTGGTCACGCTGGCCCCACCGATTAACGGTTCGATGAAACGGGGCGACAGTTTGGCCTTGAGCCAATCAAAGATACCCTGATCTGTCCCGGCAATGATGCCCACTCCCAGTGCTTTGTAGAACCCGCGGCGGAGCACGTCGCCCCGCAGCAGCGCCGGTGCCAGGGCCAGCAGACCGTAGCGCTCATGCTCCCAGCCACTCGTATCGGACTTGTAGAACAGCGACGCGCCACTCATGGAATGACCCACAAAAACAAAGGGAACACGCCGCGCCTGGGCAGCGGTCGATGTGAGATGGATCAGGGATGCCCAATGCTCTACGGCACGCATGGAGGCAAAGGGATCGCACTGCTCCACGGCTGGCACAGGGTCGAGGAAAGGTGAATTGCCAAATCCATTGACGTCGAGGGTAAAGCAGACCAGGTGTGGATCCTTCTGGCACAGGAGGGCCGGCAGGTTCTCCCAAATCTCTCCGCAGCCATCCCAACCGTGCATGAAAATGATGAACCCCCTGGCACGGGCTATTCTGTCCTTCAGGGTCAACTGTGTGGCCTTGACGCCCGTGTGATAAATCGTCCGCCAGGCAAAATCGGCCAGGCCAGTGCTCGCTTGAAACCCCTTCAAGAGCGACAGATCCAGCAGTTGATTCTTGACCAGCGTCGACAGAGTGAACGCGGCGCTCGCTACCCCCGGTACGCGTTCCTGGCGGATTGACTGCTGCCCGCTTGCCCACGACCAGCGACTCCGGCGGGATGGCCCGGGATTCGGCGACACGTTTTGGGAGGAAGCAGATAGTCTTGTGGCAGGGTCGGACGGTGTCGAGTCTGTCGTAACGGGTTTCTCGCCCATGCTTCTTGAGGCTCCTTTGTGGGTCGCCATGGAGTCGGGGAATCATAGCATCATAGCGCAATCGTCGCCGGTCTGCCCGACACGTTTCCGTCTTTGCTCCAACGGTTACGCTGCCGACGAGGGGAAAAAGTTGTTCAAGGCACGGTGAATTCGGCCACCGGCACCACGGTGAGGCGGAGGCGCACCGGCTTGTGGAGGGCCTCCGCCAGTCGTCGTTGAATGATTTGGATCTCCTCTTGGGTTGGGGTCTCCAGTGCATAAACGGTGGCCTTTACGCGCACAATGCCCTCATCCAACCCGTGTTCTAACTTGACCACTTCGGCGCCACCCAGTGCGCCCCTGATCGTGGACTCGAGCGTCCAGCCACGCCACACTTCCTGCGCCGATCGGGCCAACAGCAGCCCCAATGGGATGGCAATAACGACCAGCAAGATCAGGGAAAGCGTCAGTCCCTGCTGTAACAGCTCGCGCCGTTCCCGCTGGTAGATCTTGGGCCGAATGCCCAGCAGCAGAAAAATCAGCGAACCAGCTACGCCGATGGCCACCAGGTTCGTCAGAAAAAGAAGCGCCGCCCCACCTGCCACTTTTGGCTGCCGAAGCGCCAGCCCGGTGCCGACAGCGCAGATCGGCGGCATGAGGGCAGCAGCAATGGCCACACCCGGCAGGGCGGCTGCCACTTCTTTGCGAGCCAATGCATACGCCCCTGCCGCACCGGAGGCCAGGGCGATAAAAAGATCCAGCAGCGTCGGCTGCGTGCGGGCGGCGATCTCGGGCGTCACCTCGACCGCTGGCAAAATGATCGCCAGCAAGGTAGAGATGCCCACGGCAGCCAGCACGCCCCGGATGACCGATTCGGCCGCTACGCGCAACGTCCTCAAGTCACCCAGCACAATGCCCAGCGAGAGGGACAGGATCGGCGTCATGAGCGGTGCAACCAGCATAGCGCCAATGATGACCGCCGCACTGTTTTGCAGCAGACCAAGGGTGGCGATAAAGGCAGAGAGAAAGATCAACATGTAATAGTTGCGATCCGCGCGAGCACCCCGGTGCAACTGGCTGAGAAGCGCTGTCTGCTCGCCTTCGTCGAGGGTAGGAAAGAGGTTGTAGATCGTTTGCCATGCCCTGCGCGCCCAGGTTTGCGGCAGGCCGCGATGGCGTTTGACGATGACGACCGGCTTGCGCGTCCGGCTGACGACCTGTGCCGGCAGCCGTCCAAAGAGCACCTGATCCAGAATGCTCTCCTCCGTAGCGCCCAGCAGGATGAGATCGTGATCCTCAGCACTGGTCAGGATACCACTCACCACGTCGGGGGCTACGCCCACGCGCACCGTCACTGCGGTCGGACTGTCCAGGTCGTCGGCCGTCTGGGTGACGAGGCGCTGCGCTGCTTCGATCGTTGACTCGTCTGCCCGGTCACCGCGGACAACGTTGAGCAGCGTCACCTGCCCGCCGGTCCCCTGAACCAAGGCCAGGCCCACCCTGGCAGCCAGGGGCGCGTGCGGGCCGCCAGCCGTCGGTACCAGGACGCGCTTGATGTCTATCAGTTCACGCCCCTTGACCACGAGCACGTCACAGGGCGACTGGTCGAGCACTGGACCCAGCACAGGTCCCAACTCGGCTCGATGGGCCCGTGTCGGACCGCGCCAGCCCATGACGATGAGAGCACAAGCCTCTTCGTGGGTCGCCCCGATGATGGCACGGGGTACGTCTCGGGCCAGCCGGACCACCGGCCGGACTGTCACGTTTTGCACCTGATCCGCAATTTGGGTCAAGACGTCCAGGCGTCGCTGTGCCCAGCGGCGGCCTGCCGCCACGTTCACCTGATCCGGCACCTGCACCACCTGTAGGAGGATCAGTTCGCCATCCTGCTGGCTGGCCAGGGTAGCCGCCACGTAAATGGGGGCCATCGCTTCTGCCAGATCGTTCACCGGCACCAGCACGCGGTAGCGACCGGTCGGTTCCGGGCGATGTTCCTCACGGAACACCGTCGTTCCTTCCTGAACGGCTATCCGCAGGCGGCGGACGTAAAGAGCATAGAAACCAATGCCGAGGAACATCCAACCGCCCCCGCAGATCAGGCAGGGCGGGGAAAGCGCGAGCAATAAGGCCAGGTTCGTCGCTATGCCTGCCGTGGGAATAACGGGGTGCAACGGCAGTGCAAAAGGCCCTGGCTTGCCGGTGGCGCCTCGGCTCAGCATGGCGGCCAGGTTAACCAGACTACCTGTCATCAGCAGACAAAGGCCGCTCAACCGCGCCAGTGCGACGGTGTCGCCCCACAATGCCAGGCCAAGCATTCCGGCACCCAGCAGACTTACGGCTATCACCGGCGTCTGCTGACGGGGGGGGATACGAGTCAGCAGCGGGGGCAAATAACTTTCCTGGCCCTGGGCGTGGACCTGCCGCACGACGGTGACGATGATGCGATTGAGTGCGACGCCGCCAAAGAGAGCCCCGAAGACGGTGGCGATCCACCATGCCCACGGGCCGCCGATTGCGCCGGCCCATTGAGAGATCGTTGGCGTGGCCGGGAGCAAGTCCGTTGTTCTGGCCCACCGGCTGACGCTCAGGGACACCGCAGCACCCACAAGGCCGGCGATGACTGTCGCTGACAAGAGCGCGCGGGGAGCGTTGTAGTGGGGCCGACGTATCTCCTCGCGGATGCCGGCGATCACTTCGACGCTCCACAGGCAAGCGAGCAACATTCCCGCGCCGATTAGCCACCCCCCGGTGACCGGTAGAGGCAGAGGCAATGCCGTCTCTGAACTCGGCGGTTCATACAAACCAGAGATAGCCGCCAGGACGAGCAATAGGCCAACCATGCCGGCGACAAAATAGCTCTGGATCCGTCTGCTGAGCCGTGCACCACGCAAGTTGAGGATCGTGATCAACACAACGACGGGGATCGCCATCAGGCGGGGAGAAAAGGTGAAGGCAGGAAAGACAGCCTTCACCGCTGCCGTCAGGCAGGTAGAAGTTGCCAGGGCCAGAATTGCGCCAGCGCTCATCTGCCCCAGCAGCGAGGACCAACCAGCGAGGAATGCCCCCAACCCGGGCAGCGTCGGCACGACCAAGCGATAGCTGCCACCCGACCCAGGGATCCGTGCTGAGAGTTCTGCATAAGCCAGGACGGTGGGCAAGAAGGCCAGTGTGGTTAACAGAAACGCACTTGGCGCAGACGGGCCCGCCAGGCCAATCAGAGGACCCAGAAGCGCAAACAGTCCCACCACCGTCGAGACCCCGACGCCCAGTGCAACGGCAGTATGGGCACCCAGCGCCCGGAACAACTGGATGTCTGGCCTGGTGCGCCGTTCTTGGTCAGTATGGTCCGACATAGGGATTCACTGGAAACGCGAGTTAGGAGTCCTCTGCTTCTCCGCTCCGCAGCTGTCTGGCGCTTCGAACTCTCTTCAACGCGCCTAATCCTCGATGGACAGGCGCACCTGGCAGGGCGGGGGATAGTTGCCTGTGGCGTCCACGACGACCAGTTGGAACTGGTACTCGCCTGCCGACAAAGGGTCTACATTCCAGTAGCCCAACACGCCGTCAGAGACCGCTTGTTCGCCGGTGTAGATGTGATGCCACTCGTCGGCTACAGATAGGCTCCGGAATTCAAATTTGTAGTAGCCAAAGTTCTCGATGTTGGCCGCCCCCCGGATCTCCACGGTACCTTTAAGCACGGCGTTGACGCCCGGGGAGGCAATGCGTACCCCTGGGTTAGGACAGTCGGCCGCGATGACCTCGGGTATTGGGGTATCGGTCGCCTCAACCTCTTGCTGCGTGGGCCGTGGGCGCCGGGTCACGGTAGGTGTGACGGTTGGTGTCTCCATGGGTGTTGGGGGAAGCGGCTGGCGTGTAGGCGTGGCAAACAGCACCGACGTGGGTGTAGATGTGGGCGTCTCATCGAACTCTGCGATGGTCGGTTCTGCGTAAGAACTGATGTAAAAGATGCCGGCCGCAATGCCTAACACAAGCCCCACGCCCAGAATGGCTCGCCGCAATCGCTTATTGGCACTCTCTTTTTCTAGCGGGAAAATAGATAGCCGGTCACGGCGGGCCCTTTGAATTTGGCTCAAGAATGGCAGGAGGATCAGACCGCAGATAATGTAAAGGTAGTTCGCATTCTTGGCTATGAACTTGACCAGAATCCGCATAATGGCTCGTCACCTGAGTAGAGTCAACGGTGCGGGGGAATTGTACTGTGAAGCGGCCAGGCTGTCAAGCGTGTCCGTCGCCCATTCCGTCAGTGCATCGTCGTCAGGACGCCCTTGATAATCGTCACCAGGCGGGGCACCATACGCTTGCCGGCTTCGAGCACCTCCTCGTGCGTTACTTCTTGCCCCGAGACTTCCAACTGGGTGACGTTACTGATGCCCGACAGGCCCAGCACCCGCATTCCGCCGTGGCGGGCCACTGTCACCTCCGGCACCGTCGACATGCCCACGGCGTCCGCACCGATGAGTTTCAGGAAGCGAATGTCAGCCGGTGTCTCGAAACTAGGGCCAGCCAAACACACATAGATCCCCTGGTGCAGTGTGATGTCGTTCTCTTCTGCCACCTGGAGGGCAAGCGTCCGGAGGGCCCGGTCGTAGGCCTCTGCCATATCAGGGAAGCGTGGCCCGAACTCATCCAGGTTTGGGCCGCGCAGTGGGTTGTTGCCCCCCATACCGATCAGGTTGATGTGATCGGTGATGAGCATCAACTCACCCGCTTCAAACGCGGGATTGATACCCCCCGCTGCGTTGGTGACGATGAGCGCCTTGACACCCAGCAACTGCATAACTCGGACGGGCAGCGTGATCTCGTCCATGGTGTAGCCCTCGTAGTAGTGGGCCCGCCCCTGCATGACCATCACCTGGTGTCCAGCGAGCTCCCCAATCACCAATCGCCCAGCGTGTCCCAGCACCGTAGAAACTGGAAAGTGCGGAACCTCGCTAAAAGGCATGACATCGGCACCGAACACGCTATCGGCCAGCGTACTAAGGCCCGTGCCAAGGATGAGACCGATGATCGGCCGGTAACGAGTGTGAGCCGTGACATAGTCGGCGGCCTCGCGGTAATGCTCTATGGTAAGAAACCTGTCCATTCGAGTTCTCTTTTCTTGGCCAGGCATCCCGGCTAGATTTGATCCAGCAACTGCTTTTTCTTAGCTTCAAATTCCTCGTCGGTGAGAATGCCCCGGCGGCGCAGGTCATCCAGTTGAGCCAGCAGTTGTGGCACGTCCTCCTGCCCGTCGTCGGTTGTCTTGCCCAGACTTTCCTTCTGGTTAAGCATCTCTCGCTTGAAATCTACCGGCCGGGCGATGCGCTCAAAGAGGTTAACGCCAACATCGGAACCCGTGATGATCTCCACGTCGCCAAAACCCAGCAGACGGCCAATCACCGACTGCACCAGCACCACGTCGTTGACCTTTTCCAACGCCGAGTCACTCACGTGTTTGTTGATAATCCCTCTGATGAGCATGACTCGCCGATTGGTCACGGCATAGCGTTCGTTGAACCAGTCCAGATAGATGCGCCCCGTGTCTACCAGAGGAAAGATAGAGATGACCAGGGCGAGAATGACGACGGAGGGCCAGGTGTTGGGCATCAGCAACAGCGCCAGGCCAATAACGAGCATGAAAAGGGCGATGAGCACAGGCCGCCATATCTTCTGGAAAAGCTCGCCCCTGCGCTGTCCCCGCACGATGGGAGCCACGATCTGATACACCGGCAAGAGCACGGCGAGCAAGACGACCAGGCCGAGCACCGGCACAATATCCTCGTTACCTGACCGAACCAGGAGTCCCAGGACCAGAAAAACGAGAAATGCAAAGAGCGAGCCGATGATTCGGCTCAACAACATCATCCAATGCTGACGGGCGACGAATTGTATCTGTTCGTTGCGACCCAGCAGCTTGTCAACATAGCCCATATCTGTCTGTCTCCTCGTCGTAATCGTAGCAGCGGGAGTGATTGTGTCCCGTTGTCAGTTGCCTCAGAAGCAGATGTCGGTCCTAGCCGGCTTAACGTGCGACGCAGGGGAAAACTCTGACAACACACTTGCCGGGCAACGCGCAGATGAACTCTGCACACCATAGGCGTTGTGTCTGACACCGGGGTGTGACAGCATTTCGCCTGGGAGTTGTCAGGAGGGTGTCTGGAGATGGTTATTCGCCCCGCCTGGATAGCTGCGCATAGATCTGCGTGGTAGAGATGTTGGCGTGGCCTAACAGCTTTTGAATCTCGTGCAAGTCGGCTCCCTCTTTCAGGGTGTGTGTGGCAAAGGAGTGGCGCAGCGTGTGTGGAGTCACCTCAGTGTCAATGCCGGCCTTCTCCACATAGTCCTTGATAATCAGCCACAGTCCCTGCCGGGTGAGCCGTTGACCTCGGTGGTTGAGAAACAGCGCTGGTTCTTTGGGATCTCTGACCAACTGCAGACGCCCTTTTTGCAGGTAGAATTCCAGGGCTTTCCTGGCCCGATTATACAAGGGCAGGATGCGCTCTTTGCCCGCTCTTTTTTGCCTCACCCGCACCGTGGCAGACGGCACGTTAAGATCATCGACGTTGAGGGAAACGGCTTCGGTGACGCGCATCCCGGTGGCGTAGAGCAATTCCAACAGCGCGCGGTCTCGCAAAGCCTTGGGCGTGGAAGACTTGGCAGGTTCTGCCAGCAGGCGCTCCACGTCGTCTGCAGGGATGGTACGAGGCAAGCGTTTCTTCACCTTGGGAGAGTCCAGCGTGGCGGTAGGGTCATCGGCAAGAGTCCCAGTCGCCACCAGGTGGTGGAAGAAGGATTTGATGGCGGCCACCTTGCGAGCTACAGTGGAAGAAGCGTACTCTCGCTCTTTCATATACAGAATATAAGCTGTGATGAGAGCGAGATCAACCTGATCCCAATTGGAGACATGACGCGAAAGGAAATTCACGAACTGGGTTAGGTCGTTGCGATAGGCGGCCAATGTATTATCAGAATAACCCTTTTCCTCTATGAGACAAGTCAAGAAGGTGTCCAGTTTGTCCCGCATGCCCTACTCCTTCCCACCGATCATCACGCCCTCAGGGTGGCAACCCGGTCTATCTGACAACCACGTCCCTATTATAGCACAACTTTTCATAAAGTCAAGATTTGCATAACGATGAACGTAGGGTACCTGGTGAAGAATGACGTGGGGTTGATGATATGAAATTGTGCCGCAGATCCACTGACTCGTACCCAGACGATCAGCAGGAAGCGGCAGAAGAAGAGGTAGATGGCAGTGAAAAGATGGAGTGGAGACCTACGGGGAAACAAGCACCTCCATTGCTCGCTCATCGGCTAGTCAAAGCTTGTTAGGTGGCTTGGTTATTATAATGCCTAATGAGAGATTTGTCAACGTTTATTGACAAGTTACAGCGCACAACACTCCCGACCGCGAACGACGGATAGCCCCACATCTTTGGCCAGGCGCACCGCCGATCGCGCAGGGCTGACAACTTTGTTCACGCCGGCCCGGACAGCCAAGGGGTCCAGCGCGGTGCGGTAGCGCCCCTTGGGTCTCATGCAGCCCAGGTAGATCGGCTTGTCGGGAAAGCGGAGGCGCGCTTCGGCCAGGACGGCCGCGGCGTCGGTCACGGCGGGCGGTTGGCAGTCGGCGTAGCGGGTACCAGGGGTGGGCACGAGGACGAGAAAGACCAGACCATCCAGACCCAGTCCTGCCAGTTTGTCCATCGCCCGGCGCTCGTGGCCCAGTGCGCCGCCGCGCAAGCCAATGGTGATGTGAGGCAGAACCTTGGCGTACGCCCGCAATATCTCGTAACTCTCGACATAGTCGGCCACGGTCTTGTCCAGGCCATACACATCGCGGATGGTCTCGTCGTCGCCCACAAAGTCCAGGGAGATCACATCCACGTAAGGCGCGATGGCCTCGGCTTCCGCGTGACCGATCAAACCCACGTGCCAGTTGAGCCGCCGTCCGGGGTGCAGGGCAGCTACCTCCTCCAGGTGAGCCCTCACTGGGACGCGGCCCTCCGGATCGCTGCCGCCGGAAATGAGTGCGCTGGGCGTAGCCTCTGCCACCCGATCCGCTGCCTCCCCGATGGGGATCATGTGTCGCAGGTAATGCCGCCCGCAATGGGCACAGTCAAGCGCGCACTGCGTTCCCGTCAGGCTGATGATGGCCGTGTCCACCGGGTAGTCGAACTGGATGGTCATAGGAAAATTGGCAGTCCGCGCCTGCCAGGCACGATCCAGCAGCGTCTCAAGTTGTGGGCCAGCACTGTCAAACTCTTTACCCAACGCCAGACTCCTCGAAAATGGCATCCAACCGTGCCGCGCTATGATGTCGCTCAGGCACTCAACTGGCAGGTCCAGCCGCCAGCAGAGCTACTTATCTCCCGAGCAGCCGGTTGACCTCCTCCAGACCTGGCAAAGAGGGTTGCGCGCCCAATTTCGTCGTCGCCAGTGCGCCTGTTGCAGTGGCAAAGCGCATCGCTTGACCCGGTGACTGGTCGGACGCCACCGCCACGGCGAACCCGGCGACGAATGCATCGCCAGCAGCGGTCGTATCCACCACGTTTACACGAAAGGCAGGAACGTGTTCTGCCCCTCCTTCCGCGACGAGCAGAGCGCCTTGCTCTCCCAGGGTCAACACGACCGTGACGACCCCCATCTGTCGCAGCTTGCGGGCCGCATCCCGCGCCGAATCGAGATCGGTCACGGCTTGGCCAGCGAGAAGCGCCGTCTCACTCTCGTTGGGGATGAGATAGGTCACCTGGGCCAGTAGTTCCGGCGACAGGGAGCGCGCCGGGGCTGGATTGAGCACCACCGGCACGCCGTGCCGTACCGCCAGTTCGACCGCGCGCGCCACGACCTCGGGCCGCGTCTCTAGCTGCAGCAGCAACATGTCTGCCCCGGCAATGGCGGCCTCGGCGGCATCCACGTCGGCACTGTTCACCTGCCAGTTGGCCCCCGAACTGACGACGATGCTGTTCTGGCCCGCATCGTCCACCGTGATGAGCGCGACGCCGGTGTGGGCTTGTGGATCTACTGTGACGAACGCCGTATCCACGCCATCGGCGGCCAGGTTCGACAGTTGAGCCTGGCCGTAGGTGTCGTCCCCCACGCGACCCACCATGCTCACCTGCGCCCCCAGTCGAGCGGCAGCGATGGCCTGATTGGCTCCTTTTCCACCGGCGGCGGTATGGAACCCGTGACCGATGATCGTCTCTCCGGGCGCCGGGATGCGCGGTGCCCTGACGATCAGGTCCATGTTCAGGCTGCCGACGACGGTAAGCTTGGGTGGCATATTCCCTCCATGTAAACGGTTTTCGCACCGCTTCCAGGACAACGAGAAGCATTATACCCTCAAGCTGGCCCAGCGTCAAGGGCGCTTTACTAATCCCGTGGTTTGTGGTATGATTTCGCCGTTGATCCGCCGAGTTCATGGAGGCAGACATGTATCCCATTCTCTTCCGCGTGAGCGGATATTCTATCTACAGCTACACCGTGCTACTGGACGCTGGCCTGGTGCTGGGGCTGATCGTGGCCTGGTGGCAGGCCCGGCGGCGGTTCGACGCGCCGGACGATCCGGGGGCTGTGGTGGATGCCGCTTTCTGGAGCATCATCGGCGGCGTGGTCGGTGGGCGGGCGGGCTATGTGCTGGCGCAGCGAGAGTATTTTGCTTACCACCCGGAGGAGATGTGGCAGGTGTGGCACGGGGGCCTCTCCTGGCATGGCGCGTTCCTGGGTGGCGCGGCTGTGCTGCTGGCCTGGCACACGCTGCGCACCTGGCTGACCCCGCGCCCTCCCGACGGCGGCCCCCGGCGGTTGCCGCCTTCACTGCCCGCACTGACCGATGTGCTGGCTCCCGGCCTGGCACTGGGCGCGGCCCTTGGCTGGGTGGGGTGCTTTTTATCCGGCATCGCGCACGGCGTCGTATCCTATGGCCCGCTGACCTACGATCTGCCGGACCTGTACGGCGTCTACGCCCGGCGTTTTGCCACGCAGCCAGTCGGTGCGGTCTGGAGCCTGGTCGTCTTTGCTCTGCTTCTGCTGTCGGGGCGCCGTTCACGACGGGGGTTCAACACGTTTGCCTATCTGTTCCTGGCCTTTGGTGGCGATCTGCTGCTCGGCTTTACCCGCGCCGACGAGACGATCTACTGGGGCCTGTGGCGCGCTGGCCAGGTAGTAGACGCTGCGCTGGCGGCGGTGGGTCTGGTGGGACTGATTCTCTTGTGGCAGCAGGGAGCAGATGGACCTGAAGAGGCGACACCTTCCGCCGGACATGGGGTTTCTATAGACGACAGTACAGCACATCAACACAACGGGGTGATAGATGAAACGAGCGGTGAGCATCAGTCTGGGTAACTCGACACGCGATCACAAGGTCGTCGTCGAGTTGTTGGGCGAGGAGGTCAGCGTCGAGCGCATCGGCACTGACGGCGATCTGAAGCGCGCGATGGCCCTCTACGTGGAACTGGACGACCAGGTGGATGCCTTTGGCGTGGGGGGTACCGATCTTGGCTTACAGGTCGAAGATCGATTTTACCCCCTGCGCGCGGCGCAAAAGATGGTCTCCGGTGTCAAAAAGACGCCGCTAGTAGACGGCGGCGGTGTGCGAAGCGTGCTGGAGCGCCGGGTCATGCAAACGGTAGAAGCGGAAATCGGCGACGGAATCGCGCCCAGGCAGGCCATGATCACCTGCGCCGTGGATCGCTACGATATGGCCGTCTCCTTTGACCAGGCCGGGTACGAGACGGTCTACGGTGACCTCATGTTTGGCCTGGGCATTCCTATCCCGCTGAGGGGGCTGGTTAATCTCAAGCGGGTGGCGCGTGTGCTCATGCCGGTGGTGGGCCGCCTGCCGATGAGCTTCATTTATCCTACCGGCGACAAGCAGCATGAGATCGTGCCCAAGTACGGCAAATGGTATCACTGGGCCTCAGTGATCGCCGGCGATTTCCACTACATCAAACGCCATCTGCCCGACCGGCTGGACGGCAAAGTTGTCGTCACCAATACGACCACAGCGGCGGATGTGGCGTTACTCCGGGCGCGGGGCGTGCGCTACCTGGTGACCACCACGCCGCGCTTCGAGGGGCGTAGCTTTGGCACCAACGTCATCGAGGCGACGCTGACCGCTGTGGCTGGCAGGGGACGCCCGCTGGCGTCCGGGGAGATCCAGGAGCTTTTGGAGCAAATAGACTTTCGGCCTGAGGTCACACGGCTGAATTGACCACGCAGAAAGGATGTGGCGGATGGACGTCATCATGACCGCGGGCGGATTGATGGGGCCGGAGGATCCCCTGCGCATTATGACCGGGGTGACCAAGAAGGCACTCCTGCGAATTAACGGTAAGCCCATGATCCACTATGTGGTAGACGCGCTGGCGGGTTCACCGGAGGTCGAACGGTTCATCATCGTCGGACTGTCGCCGGAGGAGAGTCCTGATTTGGGCGTGCCAGCCACTTTTGTGCCGGCGCAGGGCAGTCTGTTTGACAACGTCGTGGCTGGGTTCGAAAAGCTGCAGGAAATCAGCTCCGACGCCCAGTTGGTCATTCTGTCCACGGCCGACATCCCGTTGTTGACGACCGAGATGGTAAACTGGTTCATCAGGACCTGCACCGAGACCGATCACGATTTGTACTATACCATTGTCGAGCGCTCGGTGATGGAGGAACGCTTTGCGAAAGCGGCTCGGACCTTTGTACCGCTGCGCGAGAGAGCCTATTGCGGGGGTGACATCCTTATGGCACGCACCGATGTGATCCACTGTAACCAGGCGTTGGTTGACCAGTTGATGGAGGCGCGCAAGAGTTTCTGGAAACAGGTGCGGCTCGTTGGGCTCGGCTTTCTCATTCGTTTTGCACTGCGACGGCTGGCGGTGGCCGACGCCGAACGTCACTTGAGCAAGGTGCTCCACGTGCGCGGACGGGCCATCCCCACCCCCTTTGCCGAGATGGGCATGGATGTGGACAAACCTCACCAGTTGGAGATCGTCCGCGCCGAGTTGGCCGGCAAGCAATAAATGGGTAAGCGGGCTACCTAGCCCCGATGTTTCGATCCTCAGCCGGGCCTGAATGGCGGTGCCGGATCGTTCTCCGGGACGATGACGACCGGTTGCGCACCTATCTGGTCAGCAATGGCCGCCGACAGTTCGTTGAGTGCTTCCTTTTGGAAGGCGAGCAAGGCCCGCATCACTCGTCCATCTGACCCGATAAGAAATGAGGCCGGCACACCTTCCGGATCGTATGCCTGGGAGACAGTCCACCCTTCGTCCAACAGAATGGGAAATGTGGCGCCGTACTTGTCGGCGAAGGCTCGCGAATCCGTCGCCGAATCCTGGGAGACGCCCCACAAGTGCCAACCCAGCTGGGGATAGGCCTGGTAGAGTCTCTCCAGGTATGGAAATATCAACCGGCACGTCTCGCAACCTACCTTGAAAAAGACGGCCAGTACCGGTCCTTCCGCCTCCTCCAGCCGGTACACCTGCCCGTCCAGCCCTGTCAGGGCCACTGTTGGGGCTTGCTCTCCTGTTGCCACAGTTGTCATTAACTGTCCCCCCTCGTCTTTTTCGACGAGCCACACTTTTCCAGCAAGCCATCCCAGCCCGGCCATGCTAATAACGCCGGTTGCCCAGCCATCGTCTTTGGAAGTATCTTGGTTCCTTTTCTATCTGTTAGGCGAGTCTTGGCGATATTGCCGCCGTCTGGCTCGGCGGATAGCGCGCTTTTTGGCCTCGCGTCGGGCCTCACTGGGCGAGACGTACCATCGCCTCCGCTTCAGGCTTCGCAAGACGCCGCTCCTGACCACTTCTTTCTGGAACCGCCTCAGCATTCCATCTATTGATTCGCCGGATCTGTGCTCTACTCTGGCCATGTGTCGTCACCTCCCAACCAACTCCCCGATCTAGTCGTCAGCCGCCCAACTACCCAATCCTCTAGAAGCCTGTGCGATCAACTGCGTGCTGTGTCGTTATTCTGCACCTGTCGAAAGAACAGAGGGCCAGCCCAAGTGTCTGCCGGCCCCCCTGCCATACATCCAGACCTAATCGTGGCCCCAACCCCCTTCATAGAGCGTGCGATTCCTGGCATTTTACTACCACAGGGGGCACTTGTCAAGCGGCCTTTTTCAAGACCATGTCTTTCGATTCCAGATACTCCAGCACCTCTTTCCGTGCCAGTTCGAACTGTTTGATCAGATCTCTATCCGATCCTTTGAAGCGATCAACGGTCTGCCGGGCGCACAGCTCGCAGCCTCTCAGGGCCCGGTAAGAGTCTGCAGCGCACTTTAGGCAGCCATCGAGCCGGACCATCATCAGCATAAAGGCAAGTGTGTCTGGGTGCATCTCGGGCAAAGCTGATACCCTATCCACCAACTTTTGCCATTCCTTGCCTCGCAAATCTCTCAAACTGGAGACGGTCCGAGGCGGGAACATCATCTCGGTCTCGTAATACATTGACTTTACTCCTACACCTCCAATTCCATCCGTATTTCTATTATTGCCATCATTTTAATTATAGCATGGATGGACCCGGTTGTCAAGATCAGTCCGTGGCAGCAGAGTCACTCGCCCATCACTTTGATGACAAGCCGCTTGGAACGGCGACCGTCAAACTCGGCGTAAAAGATGCGCTGCCACGGCCCCAGGTCCAGCCGACCGCCGGTGATGGGGACGATCACCTCGTGATGCACCAACAGCGACTTGAGGTGAGCATCGCCGTTGTCCTCACCGGTACGGTGGTGGCGATAGTCGGCGCGGAAGGGGGCCAGTTCCTCCAACCACTCCCAGATGTCGGCGTGGAGGCCACTTTCGTTGTCGTTGACGATGACGCCAGCGGTGATGTGCATGGCAGAGACCAGCACAAATCCCTCTCGCACGCCGCTTTCCTGCACAGCCTCTTCCACTTTGCGGGTGATGTGGACCAGTTCGCGCCGCTGGTGGGTGTTGAAAGTAAGATATTTGGTGTGAGATTTCATGCTTTCATCTCCTCGCATCAAGGTCGTTTGTCTGGCGACCAGGAAATCTTGCCATATCATAGCGCATAACGGGGAGATGGTCAAACAAGGAAATGGGTCGCTGGAGAAGCCACCTTGTGGAGGCTGCCAGGCAGCCGCCGGTAGCGAGTGTGCAGAGCGGCAGAGTGAGGGAGAGATCTCGTCGCATGGCTGGCTCAGGAGGGGGTGAGGATCTCGCGGACGGCTTCCACCAACTCGTTCAGGCGAAAGGGTTTGGCAAAGTAGCGAGCGACGTTGTGACGATAGGCAGCGGCTTCCAGTTCGTCGGAACCGTAGGCCGTGATGAGCACGGTTCGGGTGTGTGGGCAAGAGCAACGCAGTTCGTCGATCAGTTCCAGGCCATTCCGGCCAGGAAGTCGAAAATCGGCGATGACCAGATCGAATTCACAGGAGTCTATGGTGGCCAGTGCCTCCTCCGCCGACGATGTGCTGACGACGTTGTATCCGTTTTCAAGGCCAGACAGACCCTCTTTGAGAAAAAAGGCGACCTTTTCTTCGTCTTCTACTATCAGAATTCGGGCCGCTGTGGCTACGTCCATTCCTCGTTCCCTCTCCCCCATGCGACATTCGCTGCACTGCTGCCCGTATCATATCACGAAACAGGTAGGGGGAGGGTTACGGTATGATAACAAATCTATTACTACCTTAAAGGCCCTGAAGCGCGGCCTAGAAGCACAGCCCCCTTTCGGGGACTGAAACTTTGCTCGCAGGGTTTTTCTTTGAGCGGTGAGCTCAAGCTCACCGCGGGCCGGCAAATGTAAAAGTGTACTAAACAGGCAGATTTCCACTGGTGAACATGTAGCCGACGCCTCGCACGTTGATGATATAGCGCGGGTCTTCGGGGGTCTCTTCTATCTTTTTCCGCAGTCGCCGAATGTGAACCCGGATGATGGCCCGTGCCTCCAACTCGTCACAGTCGTAACCCTGCACTTCCTCGACCAACTCCTGGGCGCCACGTACCTCGTCGGGGCGTTGCATGAGGGTGGTCAGCAGGCGCAATTCGGTGGGCGTCAGGCTGACCGGCTGGTCTCGGACCAACACGGTCTGTCTTTGCAAGTCCACGACGATGTCGCGCGCCTGCAGGAAACGCGCCGGTCGCTCTGGTTCTGGCTCGGTGCTGGGCAGGGAAAACTCGCCAGTGGCCAGTTCCTTGACCGCCCTCTCCATCTGTTGCACCAGTTCCTGTTTTCGCAGCGCTTCCTGCCGCCGGCGCAGCCCTTCCTCGACACTGGCCATGATCTTTGGAGCGCTGGCCGGTTTGAGGACGTAATCGTGCGCGCCATGCCGCATGGCCTGGATGGCCGAGGAGAGCGTGCCATGGGCGGTCAGCATGATGACGATCGTACCGGGGGCTATCTTGCGCGCCTTTTCCATCACCTGCAGCCCGCCCAAACCGGGCATGATCAGGTCGAGGAGCAGCAGGTCATAGGTCTCTTTCTGAAGGAGGGCCAGGGCTTCCTCGCCGCTGGCGGCGGTGACGACCTCCCGGCCTTCGGCGGATAGCATTTCGGCCAATGTCTCACGAATGATGGGTTCGTCATCCACGACCAAGATCTTGGCCACGTTGGTCATTGCTTTCCCCCCCTGTGAAGGTCAGTGGTAGCCGGATGCTGAACAGGGTGCCCTTGTCAGGCACGCTCTTTACATCTATCTGCCCACCATGCCGTTCTACGATGCCATAGCTCACCGAAAGCCCCAGGCCCGTGCCCCGGGACTTTGTTGTGTAAAAGGGTTCAAAGATATGTTCCAGTTCCTCCGCCGATAGCCCCACCCCGTTATCGGCGAAGGAGACCCGTAGCCAATCTCTCTCTTGCCCTCCTCTTCTGTTTTCTAGCTGGGTGGTGATGATCAACTCGCCTCCCTGAGGCATGGCTTCGATAGCGTTGATCACGATGTTGAGAAAGACTTGCTTGATCTGATCGGCTACGATGTTGATGGGTGGCAAGTCGCCAGACAGTTGGCGGTACACGGTCACCTTGCCTCGCTGGAGCCGTTCGGCCGTCAGGGCCAGCACGTTGTCAACGAGCGCATTGACGTCGGTTGGCGACCTCTGGCCGCGCGAGGGACGATAAAAATCGAGCATGCGCGATACAATGTCGATCAGCCGGTCTACTTCCTCCTGAGCCAGGGTCAGGTAATGATGCTGTTTCTCTTCGGCCAGGTGACGCGTCAGGGTCAGGTGCAGACAGTTCTGGACCGCCTGCAAGGGGTTGTTGAGCTCGTGGGCGATGGAGGCCGTCAGCCGGCCCATGGCCGTCAACTTTTCTGCCTGGACGAGTTGTGCCTGGGACTGCTCCAGTTCTTCGGCGAATTGACGGAGCTCTGTGTACAGGCGGGCGTTCTCGACCGAGATGCCGATCTGCTGACCGATAGCGGCCAGCAGAGACTGATCCGGCGCGGTAAAGCCGGGCTGGCTCGGCCGGAGGACCGCCAGAGCGCCAAGGACGCGGTCCTTGGCCGGCAAGGGCACACATAACAACGACAGATTCGTCTCACCTGCGGCGGGCTCGGTGGCTACCACGCTGGCCCACGGCTCGACGCCCGTCACGTCTTCCAGGAGAATCGAGCCTCCCGACTCGGCCACCCGCCCGATGATGCCCTGTCCCACCGACCAATGGCGCCCCCTTAGCTTCTGCGCGTCGGCCGCAGAGAAGCCCTGCTGCGCACTGACGACCAGTTGATCGCGCTCGCCGTCCAGCAGGCACACGGCCCCGGCGTGCATTTCCAGGAGAGACAGGATGGTGTCCAACGTGGCGGGCAACACTTTGTCCAGGTCCAGCGAGCGGCTGACGACCGAGGCGATCGTGTTGAGGGCGGTCAGCTCGCGGTTGTGCCGCAGCACGTCCCGCTCCATCTGCCGTATGCGCAGCATGGCCTTGACCCGGGCCAGCAACTCTTCCGGGGAAAAGGGCTTGGCCACATAGTCATCCGCGCCGATCTCCAGACCCTGTGTCACGTTCTGCTGCGAGCCCAACGCGGTGACCATAATAATGGGGATGTGCCGCAGCGCCTCGTCCGATTTGGCGCGCCGGCACACTTCGTAGCCGTCGGGTTCAGGGATACGCACGTCGAGGATGACCAGGTCTATGCCCGTGGGTGAGAGCGGGCTGGCGCCGCCCGTGCGCATGGCGGCCAGGGCCTCCCCGCCGGTGTGAGCTGGTTCCACCGCGTAGCCCTGCGCGGTCAGCAATTCGGTGAGGTAATCGACGATGTCCGGCTCGTCGTCTACTACCAGGATGCGGTACGATCGATCGTTCATTGTGTCCCCCGCCTGTCCACACCACCCCGCCACTACACCCTCGATTATACCAGTTTTCGCCGATTATGCCAAGTCTATCTTTGAATGACGGCTCTTTGGGATTTGGCGGGGGAAGGCCACATATAGTATGCTCCAGTTAGGCGAAGAGGCGATAGCCCTCAAGGTCGAGATAAAGGCGCTGGAAAAGAGTTGTGACCTTGAGAATGCCATAA